>Ga0066401_1000002_pt1 | contig 53556 bp, 71 predicted proteins | sample LakWasMeta1_LOW4_2_FD_59488 | JGI IMG/M metagenome (GOLD analysis project Ga0066401, IMG submission 59488) | Freshwater sediment methanotrophic microbial communities from Lake Washington under simulated oxygen tension - Sediment Metagenome 1_LOW4 | ecosystem: Environmental > Aquatic > Freshwater...
GGGTTCGAATCCCTCACCCCGAACCCAAATCTGACTGGTTTTGTAGGTGTTTTCGAGCGGGGGCCAGTCCCCTGGGACGTTCCCTGGGACGTTCGCTGCGCTGCGGAGGGGGAGACGAGACACGCAGGGAGCGGGGGGAACACCTGCCCGAAGCCCGCGCGGAGGTTCTCCGCCTCGCGCACGTACCCCATCGTGGTCGCGAGGTCCTTGTGCCCCGCCCGGTGCATGATCTTCAGGGGCTCGTCGCCACGGATCGCGGCCCACGTCGTGCCCGTCGCGCGCAGGTCGTGGAAGGTCAGCTGCTTCCTCGTCGCGTCGCCCGCGAAGAGCTCGGCGCGCTTCACGCCGGCCGCCTTGAGGTTCTTCCGCAGCTGGCCCGCCCGGTAGCGGTGGAGGGGCCAGGGGTCGAAGAGCATCACGGCGTCGGGGCGCTCGTCGCGCATCGCCCGCAGGAGCGGCAGTAGCTGGGGCTCGATCTCGAGCCGCCGGGTGGCCTTGCCCTTCGTGCCGCGGATCTCGCCGGAGTCGGGGTCGACAGCCCGGTGCACGAGGGCGGAGCCGTGCTCGAGGTCGAGGTCCTCCCAGAAGAGCGCTTCCACCTCGCCGGCGCGCGGGTAGAGGTAGACCGTGACCGCGTAGGCCCGGCGCTCCTCGAGAGGGATCGCTTCGCACGCCACCAGCTGCAGGAGCTCGTCGGGGTAGAGGTAGGGCTTGCTCTTCTTCGCGCCCCGCTCGGGCGGCTCGATGTCCCGGCAGGGGTTGTCGGCGCGGCAGCGCAGGGCCTTGACCTTGCCCTTCGAGGCCTCGTGCATCGCGCGGGAGAGCAGCCCCCAGGTGTTCTGCGCCGTCTTCCACGACAGCCGCTTGGCCTGCACCTGGGTGTCGATCCACTCCACCCAGGCCTCGACGTCGGCGGAGGTGAGGGTCGCCACCTGCAGCGCGCCGAGGCGCGGCTCGACCCAGGTCTTCCACCGCCCCTTGTCGGACCGGGCGGACTTGAGCCCCCGGGCGGTGCGAGAGTCGAACCACCGGCCCGACCAGGCCGTGAGGGTCTCGCCGACGGCGGCCGCCGGGGAGGCCGGGGCCGCGGTGATCGACGGTGAGATCTTCCCCGACCTCACCCCGGCCGCAATGGTCAGGGCCGCCCGCTCTGCCCGCTTCCGCTGGTTGTACGTGATGGTGGCGGGGAGGTTGTGCCAGGGCCGCTTGCCGTTGTGGTTGACCCTGCAGCGCCAGTGGTCGGTGGGCTTCGGGTCGTCAGGGTTTCCGACCCATTCGAGGGACCCCGTGGTGCGCTTCGCTGGCATGGAGCCCGGGACGCTACCGCGGGTTGAGGCGCAACGTCCCGCCGCTGGCCGCGACGAGGCCTTCGAGGCTGTCGGGGTCGAGTAGGCCTGGGTTCGCCGCCGCCTCCCGACTCTCCGACGCCACCCACGCGAGCACGGCCTCCTTCGGCGCGAGCCACTGGCGCTTCCAGAGCTTCGCCCCGGGGATGGCGCCCGACCGACAGGCCTCGACGTAGGAGTCCGGGTGGATCCACGGGGGGAGGGTCTTCTGGCTGAGGTAGCCGAGGTCGCGCCCCTCCCGCTCGGCGCGCACGAGCTGCACCCGCACGACGGCATCGGCGATGCGCTCCGCCAGGGCGTCGATGAGCAGGTCCAGGACCCGCGCCGCCACCGACGGCCGCACGGGGAGGGCAATCGCGTCACGGTCAGCCATCGGAGGCCTCCCTTCGGCGCACGGCCTCGGCGCCAGCATCGAGCATCTGTCGGCGGAGCATCCGGAGGCCGAGGCTGCGCTCGTCCCCTTCGAACGCGCCCGGAACTGCCCTCGACAGCCCGACGAGGACCGCGTCGAGAGCGGCGAGCGCGACGTCGCGGTCCCTCGTCACCCACGTGAGGTCGCTGGCGTGAACTCGGCGCTGCTCCTCGTCGGCCTGGTCGAGCGCGGCCAGGCGGGCGGCCTCAGCGGCGAGCTGCTCGGCGAACGAGTCAGCCACGGGACACCACCTCCCACCGGCGGTGGCTGCCATCGACGACGATGCGCCACGTCCAGCCGTACTTGTCGCGGATGAGGAGGTCAGCCACGGCGGGCCTCGATCGCTGCGATGATGGCGGCTTCGAGTTCGTCCTCGGCGTCCTCGCGTGCTGCCGTCTGGAAGTCGTACTGGGTCACCTCGAAGGGCTGCTGACGGGCGCGCCGCACCGTCTGCACGAGGTCGATGATGCTCGTGCGCTCGGCCTTCGCCCCCGCCGCGCGGGCGTGGCTCAGGCTGTTGAGCACCCGTCGGAGGTCGGACTTCGCCACGCTGGTGGCGTCACCCTCGTAATCCACCGCTTCGAGGGCGCGGCGAAGGCGTGCGAGGGCCGCGGCGGTTCGCTCAGTCGCCATCGCCCACCTCCACGTCCATCAGCCACCACATCTCGCGCACCGCCCGCGCCGTGCCCTCGCCGCGCACGGCCGCCGCGTCGACCGGCGGCTCGCCGACCGGCAGCCGCGTCGCGCGCACCGGTGCGCGCCGTCGGCGGGCGAGGCGGACCACTTCGAGGGTGCCCTGCTCGCGGGCCGCGTCGAGCTCGTGCGCCAGGGCGCTGTTGTCGAGGGGGGTCATTGGAGAACCGCCTCTCGGGTGGGGGCGTCGACGAGTAGCGCTACTCCGAGGAGCGCGAGGTCGGCGTCGAGAGCACGCGCGGCCGCGAGGGACATCGGCCCGAGCTCGCGGTAGAGCGACCCCGCCGGGAGGTGGTTGGCGCCCGCGAAGATCTCGGCGCGCGCGGCGGGCGCCAGGGCCTGCCAGTCGGCGTCGAGCACCCATCGGGAGGTCTCGGCGGGAGGCTTCTTGGTGGGCTTCTTCGCGGGCGCCGCAGGCTTCTTGGACTTCGCCCTGGCCGCGGCGGCGACGTGCACGGCCTCCCACCATCCGTCGGCCAGGTCGAGCCCCTTGTACAAGCCGCCGACGCGCAGGGAGAGCGCGCCGTCGACGATCTCGGCCGAGTCCGCCCAGGCCACCGGGCACACGTCGCCCTCGTCGAGCGCTACGCCCGCGCCGAGGTCTTCGTCGCGCACGAGGCCCGCGACCACCCGCCGCCCGATGGTGGTCACCGCATCGTCGCCCACCCGCAAGAGGTGTGAGGGGGCCGTGGGCGCGCGCCGCTCGAAGCACCCGGGCGCGAGCGACTCCAGGCGCGCCGCGATCGACGCGGGTACCACCGTGCGCCAGCGATCGTCGGCGTCCGGGGCCGTGGACTCCGGGGTCCAGAGCACCAGTGTCTGCGGGTCGAGCGCTTCCTGGTGCGCGATCGGCTCCCAGCCCTCGATGGCGACGAGCTCGACGAGGGGGTCGGCGTCCACCGCGGGTGACGGCGCGACCACCGGGGCCGGCGCGCCCACCATCGGGAGCGCGAGCTGCTGCGGCGGGAGGACGGCGCCCGCCCGGGTGCGGCCGGTGAAGGTCGCGACGGGCTCGCCGTCGGCCGCCCGCCACTCGATGTGCGTGCGGTCGGCGGTACTGCTCATCACGACCTCGACGCCCGGCAGCACGCCGCGGAGGGCGAGGGCGATGGCCGCCCGGAGGTCGGTCGCGTCGCCGCCCATCACGCCACCGCCCGGATCTGCTCGACCTGCGCCACGAGCTGCTCGAGCGCGTCCAGGCCCCCCGCGCGCTTCACGATCCCGGCCACGCGGGCGAGGAGGTCGGAGGGAGGCGCCGGCGAGGGCGGGGCCGGAGGCTGGACGGGGGCAACGGCTTCGACGGGCGCCGGAGCGCGCTTCGCCCTCGACGGCTTCGCCACCCTCCTCGGTCCCCGCCCGCCCTGCGTCGCCCGCCCCGGCGGCGGCTCTCCGCTGGCCTCTGCCTTGGCGAGCGCCACGACCCACGCCCGCCCCTGCTCGGGCGTCTCCCGGTGCGCGCTCCTGCGCTTCTGCGCGCGGTCACGGTCCGCCGTGCAGAGGTCGCGCAGCGCCGCGTGCAGCTTGTCGCTGTAGGGCGCCGACGGGCTGCCGCAGGCCGCGCACGGGCCCATCGACGGATGCATGACGCGTCCGGCGATGGGGATGCCGGGGCCCGGCTCCTCGGGCGCAGGCCCGACGGCATCGACCGGGCGCATGGCCACCCGGGCGCGCGGCGGGACGGCCTTCACCGCCAGCGGCCCCGGGGGCTGGATCTCCGCGCCGCCCTGGGTCGCGAGCGTGGCCGAGAGCACCGCCTTCTGGGCCGCGGTGATGCTGGGCGACCACGTGTGCACCTTCCCGTCGTGCACCAGGGCGGCGGGCACCTTGGAGGCGGTGACCGCCTTGCGCGCGGCGGCGGGATCGTCGAAGGACTTCGCGAGACCCGCCAGCTTGCCCGAGATTTCCCAGAGGTCGTAGGTGCTCACGCGGCGGCCCTCCCAGTCTGCTCGGCCTGCCCGCCCTGCCCGTCCAGCACCGCCTCAGCCGCGAGCTCTTCCGACGACGCGCTCATGCGCCACGCCCGGCGACGCGACTCCAGCATCCGCCCCTCGGCCTGGCTCGCGCTGCACCCGAGGTGCGAGGCGAGCCATTCGGCCAGCGACTCCGTATATCCCTGCTCATTCGACATCGGCCATTCTCCTGCTGCTGCTGTTACTGCTGCTCAGTCGGATATCGGCGGACCGGCGTGCCTATGACGACACCAGCGCCCGAGGCGCGGCCGGTCCTGGGGTCACACGGTCGTCAGCTCTCGGGCGTGCCGCGATAGACGATCACACCCGTCTTGCTGGTGAAGTCGGCCGCGGCGTCCGCCACCGCGTCCTCCAGGGCGAGGTCCGCCCGGTGGACGGTCAGCGTCCAGGCGCACCGCTGGCCCGCGATCTTCGTCGAGAGCCGCACGGGCAGCTTGTACGCGGCGCCGCCCTGCACCACCGGCACCTCGATGACGAGGAGCTGCGGGAGCGTGACGCGGCCTCGCTCCTCGCCCGTGCTCTCCGCCGTCGCCTCCGACTTGAAGATGATGTTGACGTTCCCGTGCGCGTCGCGCTCCTCGGTCGCGCGCGTCTCGACGTGCATCGAGATCCGGCGCGCGAGCCGCAGGAGCTGCGACGGCGAGGCGATCACCCGGCGGGCGGCGAGGTCGAGCATGTCGCCGTCGAGGGTGCCGTCGGGCGCGTCGTCGTCGCCCCCGACCAGGGCCCGCGCGATGTCCATCACCCGGGCGCCGGCCGCCTCGGGTCCGCGGATCTCGGTCACGCGCGACTCGAGGAAGGCCGCGAGTTCGGCCTGCCCCATCGGCTTGCCGCTCACGCCCTGCCACGCCTTCCACGGGTCGGAGAGCGGGAAGGCGTAGGTGGCCCGGTGGTCGCCGTGGCGGGCCTGCCCCTGGATGGTGTCGAGGTGCGTGTCCTGGCCGCAGTTGTAGTTGTAGACCACGGACAGCTTCGCGGCCGTCGCGCTCGCGTCGAGCCAGGCCACCGTGTCGCCGTCCTTGTGCCGCGCGACGTGGGCCTGGAGCGAGTCGAGGGTCTGGTGCTGGCTCGTGCCCTTGGCGCGGGCGGGGTACTCGCGGCGGGCGTCCAGCATCGGGAGCGGGTCAACCACCTGCATCCCATCGGGGATGACGAGGAGCGAGGCGCCATCGTGGTCGCCGCGCGAAGCCTCGATGCTGGTCGGCTCGTGCGCCTCGCGGCTGGCCTCGAATACCGCCGCCATATCGGACACATTCTCTTCGTTGATCGCCATTGAGCTAGACCTCCTTCGCCTTCCTGAACTCGCCGCCCTCGGACTCCGTGCTGGACTCGCGCCCACCGGCCAGCTTCTCCAGGGGAAGCCGCTTCTGCACCGGCGCCTCCGTGGAGAGGTTCCCGCCCTTGGTCACCCAGAGGTTGAGCTCGCGGCCCTTGCCCTTCGGCTCCTTCACATTGACGTCCGCAAGGATGTCCGCGTGCCCCTTGAGGACGCTGATCTTGAGCGAGAGCGTGAACTCGCCCGTGACCTTCGCGTCCTTCGCCGCGGACGCCGCGCGCAGCTTCGCGACGAGCTTCTGGAGCTTCTCGCTCGCCTCGTCGTTGAGGCTCTCCTCGCCCTCGTCGCGCATCCCCGCGAGGAGCACGGCGAAGGAGCGCGGGCCTTCCTTCAACGGATCAAACTTCTCTTCCGCCATCGGCGTCTCTCCAATGAACATCGCCCGTGATTGAGCGGCGGCCCCGATGCGATTCGGACGCATCTCCACCCCCTCCAGCGTGTCGAGCGCCTTCGGGGGCGTATCCGGGTGCGCGACACAGGCCATATGGCGCGCGGGGCCGGAGGTGCCCCGCCCATCCATGTTGGAAGAGCGGGGCGGGAGTCAGGTCAGAAGGGGATGTCGTCGCTCCCGGTGGCGTTGAAGTCGTCCACGGGGAAGTCGTCGCGGGTCGCCACCGGCCTCCGCACCTCCGGCCCCCGCGTGGGCTGCACGGGGGCGGGGCGGGCGGGAGCGGGGCGGGCGGGAGCGGGCGCCGGAGCCCCGGTCGCCTTCGCGCTCGCGGTCGCGGCCTGAGCGCGCGCCTTCATCTGGGCGAAGAAGGCCTTCTTCGCGTCGACCGGGGGCGGGGCGAACGCCTTGAGCGTCTGGCCCCCGCGCGGGGCGTTGATGAACTTCGCCTGCGCGTAGCCGTTCTGGTTGATCCCGATCACCACCTCGACGTCGCCCTGGTCGAGGCCACCCACGTCCTCGTCGATGGTGTCGAGGTCGCCCTGCAGGCCCATGGCGCGCAGCGCCTCCATGGAGCGGTCGGCCGTGGTGCGGCCGTTCTTGTCGGCCTTGTCGGTGTCGAAGTAGAGGCGCCCGCGCACCTCCTCGCCCGACGCGAGCCGCAGGATCAGCGCGAGGCAGACCCCGCCGCTCTGCGCGGTGTCCCACAGCCAGCGCACGGCGCGGGCGGGGTGCTTGGAGCCATCGAGGAGGCCCTGGGTGTGGTCGTATCCGATATCGGAAGGGCTGTTATCGTGTTCGGTCGTCATGGTCGTGGTCTTTTCTGCGTTGTGCGATCAGGCGTTGGGGTTGCTGGAAGAGAGGGCGTTGTCGGTTGAGGCGGCCTCGCGCGTCGCGATGCCTGCGGTCACCCGCGAGAGCATCCCGGCGAGGCGCGCGGCGTCGTGGGGCGTGGACTCGGCGGCCACGCGCGCGGTTTCCCCTGCGGTGGCGTCGAGGGCGGTCAAGCGCGCGATGGCGCTGGTGAGCTCGGCGCGGATCGCGTCGGCCACCTCACGCGCGCCGCGGTTGAGCCCGTCCGCGAGCACGGACCAGGGGGCCTCGACGGGCATCTCGATCTGGGGCGGGAGCCGGTAGCGGTTCTTCGCAACCCAGCCGGGGGACTCCTCCGTCTCGACGACGCGCCGGTTGCCCACGCCCTTGGTGCGGCCCGTCTCGGTCTTCTGGCCGAAGGTCTCGCGCCGGGCGAAGAGCACCGCGTCGAAGCTCTCGTAGAAGAGCCCTGCCACTCGCTTGTCGACCTTGAGCGTCCAGCGCTCCCAGTCCTCGCCGGAGGGATTGGGCACCTTCTCGATCTTGCTGTGCGCGATCAGCACGATTCGCATCCGGCGCTTCGTGCGGAGCGTCTCCATCTCGCGAGCGAGGACGCGAAAGGCCTCGTAGGCTGCGACAAAACCCTTGCCAAACCCGAAGCTTTCGATTGAAGACTTCCGCTCGGTCCGGCAGACGTGTTGCCAGCAAAGCCACTCGGCGCGGTCGAGGGTGTCGACCACCAGCGTCTTGAAGGGGTGCTCTTCGGTGATGAGCCACCGCACGGTGGCCAGGAGCTGGTCCCACGACTCGATGGTGTCGTCGCGGTCGACGTCGAGTTGCTTCGTCCCATGCTCCAGGTCGAGAAAGAACGGCGCGGGCGCGTCGGCGCAGAGCGTCGACTTCCCGACGCCGGGGGCGCCGTGGATGACGATGCGCTCGGGGTCGGCCTGGATACCGCGCGTGATCTTGGGCGCGAAGGGCACGGGCGCAGGACGGCTGTTCGTCTGTGGCGGGTTGTTCGGATTGTTCGTGTTCGGGGCGTTCATCGGGCTCTCTTTCGTGTTCGTTGTGGTCAATGGACTTCGCGCGCTGTCGGCTCAGGCCGCGCGCGCGGGCCTCTGGATCTCCGCAGGCAGTTCCCCGTGCACCAGCGGCAATCGCCGGTAGCGGGTCACGTCCGCCGCGTTCGCCGTGCCTTCGCAGAGCGGCAGGTAGGGACAAGCCGCGCCGTACTTGAAGCAGGCGTCGGGGTTCTGCGGCACGGCGCGCACGTCCCCGCCCGCCTTCTGCACAGCCGCGCGCGTCTCTTCGATCTCGCGCACCGTGTGCCAGAGGGCCCAGCCGTGCGACTCAGACTCCTCCGCGCTCCGCACCACCTCGACGTGCGAGAGCGCGCCCTCCGGGCCGTCGTCGGCCAGCGCCATCATGCAGCGCTCCTGGTAGGCCTCGGGCGTCTCGTTGTGCTCACGCTGGCCCGACTTGAGGGCGCCGCCGGGGTCGGTCTGCACCCGACCGTCGGCGCACCATGCCCCGGCGTCGTCGTCGAAGTGCGGCGCGGGAGTGCTCTTCTTCTTCGCGCACTCCTTACAGGCGCGGTCCTTGGGCTTCGTGTACTCCCGACGATCCTCCGGCGTCGCGAGGAGCGGCCGCACGTCGGGCTTGCGCAGGATGTCCCAAAGGGCGAGGTCGGCCGGATGGCCCAGCGCCTCGCAGCCCAGGAAGTAGGTGCTCACCTGGGGGTCGAGCGTGAGGCGGGCGCGGTAGTCGGAGCCGGATCGCGTGTCCACCGAGGTGGTCTTGTGGTCGGCCAGCGCCACCCGCCCATCGGCCAGCCGCAGCACCAGGTCGATCTTCCCGGCGACCGCCCACGTCCGCGCGGCCTGCCCGGTGAGGGGGTGGCGGAGCTCGGTCGCGAAGGGCACCTCGACGCCCAGGACCGTCACGCCGGCCGCCCAGCGGCTCCACCGGGCGTCGTAGGCCAGGAGCATGGCGGTGGCGCGGGCGTAGACGTAGGGGTCGGCCTGCAGCGGCTCGCTCGACCCGAGGGCGGAGAGGGCGCCCTCGAGGGCCCCGTAGCCGTCGACGTCCCGCCAGGCGCACCACCACGCCTCGAGGCCGCCGTGGATCGCGGTCCCGAAGGCGGTCGCGCCCGACTCCGGGGCGGTGCTCACCAGCCCGAGCTCGTACTTGTAGAAGTCCGCCCGGGGGCAGGTGCGCCGCAGCTTGATGCGCGAGCTGGTGAGCAGGTGCCTCACCGCACCGCCCTCCGCTCGTCACGCCCCTCACGGTCGCGCTCGATCATCGCCTGCGCCACCATCACCATCGACTCCGACGTGAGCTGCGCGAGGGCGCGGCGCTCGGTCGCGCGGGCGCCCTGGAGCGCGTCGAAGGCCCGCAGGTAGACGGCCGCGAGCTCGGCGTCGGTGGGCGGCGGCGCCGGGACGGTGGGGGCCGAGCGCGGGACGCCGTTCACCTCGTCGAGTCGGCAGAGGCCGCACTCGTCGGCGCCGACGGGGAGGCCCGCACGGTCGCAAGGGCAGCGGGGAGGGAGGGTGCTCAGCACGGCTGCACCTCGGCCCGCGCCACCTCTTCCGAGCGCTCCCAGAGCCGGTCGGCCTCGCGGTCGTACTGCGCCGCCTTGAGGGGGAGGCCTGCCATGTAGGCCTGCCACGCGAGCGACTCGGCCAGGAGCGGGCTCCGGCGCAGGATGCGGACGGACTCCGCGATGACGGCGCGGGTCACGAGGCCACCTGCGCCGCGCTCGGGGCCTTCGCCGCCCACCCGTACCCGAGGCGCCACGTCTCGAGCTCCTCCTGGGCGTGCACCATCCCGGCCGCGCCCGCCGCCGCCATCCGCAGCGCAAAGAGCTCGCGCATCAGGTCGGGGCACTCGGCGACCACCATGGCCGCGGCGAGGCGCCCCTCGACGGCCGAGGCGATGGCGGAGGCCCGGGCGCCGGGGCGGGTGTAGGCGTCGGCCGTGTAGGCGAGCGCCGAGCGCAGGATCTCCCGCGCGAGCTCGTCGGGGTCGCGAAGCGCGCTCATGACGCCACCCGGGCGCCGGCGGAGGGGAAGGTCGACGGCCGCACCGTCGCGACACCCGGCCGGGGCGCGTGCGGGTCGCTGCCCATGGTGGAGAGCCAGTCGATGAACTGCTCCCGGGCGCAGTCGAGGAAGGCGGAGACGTCTTCGTCGGCGCTCAACTCGGCGGCTGTGGGCTCCCCCTTATAGGAGCCGTACTCCGCGATCAGGCGGGCGCCGTCCGGGTCGGGCTCCTGGGGCGGGGTGGCGGCGCGGAGGGCGGCCATCTCGGCGGCGATCTGCTCGGCGGCGTGCTCCGCCGTGTAGTCGCCGTCGTAGGAGGCGGGGGAGTCGAGGTCGGCGGGAGGGTCGAGCTCGAGCCCTGGGAGGTGGTGAGCCTGGGTGCGGGGGAAGAACGTCGACATGGGCCTCGGGGCCCGGCGGGGGTTGAACCGCTGGGGTGCCCGAGGTGTAGCTACTGCGACGGTAGCCGTCAACAATATTTCGTCGCAAAAGCTACAGCCGAAAACTTTAGCGGGGGAGCGGCGAGCGGAGGGCGGCCGTCAAGGCCCACGCCGGGTAGAGATCAGCGCCCCCCTGGCTGCTCATGACACGGAGGAGAAACGCGGCCGTCGCGAGCCACCAGTCAGTCTCGTTGAGGTGCAGCTTCCTGCGCAGCCCCAGACCGTGCAGCAGCTCATGCAGGCACGACAGGTTGCGCTCGTAGATGTCCCCCTGCGACTGCACGAACAGCGTCGTGGCCGTCGAGGCGCCGCACCGGCCCGGGAGGTAGACGCTCACCACACGGAAGCCTGCGGCGCGGGCCAGTTCGAACGGGTCGGAGTCGAGCGGGAGCCCGCCGCACTCGCTCGGAAGGCGTTGAAGGAAGCCAGAGATCCAGCCAATCCCGAGCATCGGGCCGACGAGCCCGATCAGCCCCCACTCGGCGCGAAGGATCGCCTCGACCTCTTCCTGCGCGGTCATGCAGGTGGGGGCTTCGGCCAGGTGGTCGTGCATCCCCGGAGGGTGCCGCTGGGGCTGCGCGGCCGTCGATGTGGAATCCTTGACGCTGGACGTTCCCTGTCCGCGCCCTACTGGCCGCCCGCGTTGTCCTCGCGGTCCTGAAGGATCGCCTCGTACAGGCGCATCAGGAAGTCGACGGAGAGGACGGGCCTCGCGCGGCTCATCCCGATGGTCTGCATCTCCGCGATGGCCGATTCATCGGCCGCGACGCCGCGACGCGCGAGTTTCGCCCGGAGTTCCTGCTCCCTCGTTGGGTAGAGCGGGTGCTGCCCGAGCTGGTCACCGCCGCGCAGCGCGGCCGGGTCGAGCTCGACGGACCGGCCGACGAGCGCGTCGAGACTCTGGCCCGTCACGTTCGCCATGCCGTCGAGGAGCTTCTGGCCGACGCCGCGCTTGCCGGAGAGCACGTCGGAGATCGTCGCGTGGCTCACTCCCAGGGCCTTCGCGGCGTGCGTGATGACACCGCCGAACCGCAGCGTGATCAGGTCGCGCAGGCGTCGGCGGAGGGCATCGTTCTGCGCCGCGGGGAGAGCTCGTTCGCTGGCCATGCGGTGGAGCGTAAGCGGAGCGAGTGTCGCGGAAGCTACATCGTGCATGGCTCAACCCCTTTGGTGGCGGTAGCTACAATGCCGGAAGGTGTCGCAGAAGCTACATTGCGCATGGTCTAGCCCATTCGGAGGCGGTAGCTACGGCCGTGGAAGTCGTCGCGGAAGCTACATCGGGCGAGGCCCGGTCTTTCGGCAGCGGTAGCTACAGCAAAACTGTTGACCGATTCTGTAGCAGTAGCTACAACGCGGGTCATGAGCAACCCGAACGACCCGGGCCCGCGTCTCGCCGCATGGCGCGCGGACCATGACCCGAAGATCACGCTCCAGTCCTGCGCCGACGCCGTCGGGGTGAAGCACCCGACGTGGCTGGACTGGGAAAACGGCAACCGATCCCCCGGCCTGGAGAAGGCCCTCGCGATCGAGCTCTTCACCGACGGAGCCATCAAGATCGAGGCATGGGGCTTCGACGCCAAGGTCTTCGAGACGATCCGCAGCGTCATCGCGCGGCGAGACGAGTCCGAGCCTGAGCCCGTCTTCAGCGACCTCCCCACTCCGCCTGCCCTGCCACCTCCGCCCGCCGCCGACCCGGTCGCCGCGGCTTCCCTCGCCGCGGCGAGGGAAGCGCTCGCTGCGGATGACGCCCGGAGGAAGGACATCGTCATCAAGGCAGCGCTTGCGCGGAAGGCCGAGCGCGACGCGGCCGAGGCCGAGCGGAAGCGGGTCGCCTAGATGCGCGCCTTCCTCACCCGCCACGCCGCCGCCCTCTACATCGCGGGCGGCATCGCCCTCGTCGCGGGCGTCGCCATCGCCCTGCACGTCGCCCTGCTCGCGGGCGCCATCATCGCGGGCGTCGGCTGCGTCACCATGGGCGCCACGCACGGGCGGGTGGGGGCGTAGATGGCCCTCACCCCCGCCCAGCGCGAGGCCTCGCGCTACCTCGGGCTGCTGATCGACGAGGCGACCACATCCCGCCTCAAGATCCACGGCTTCCACGGCGCGGGCTTCGGCTGCGTCGCCCGCGGGATGGAGCCGCCCCGCTCGATCAGCAGCGCGCTGAGCGTGTGCATCGAGGAGGCCGCCGAGCCCGTGCGTCTGAGCGGCGTGGGCGGGTCGAGCGCTCAGGACGGCCCCGAGGCCGAGGGACAGGTAGAGCAGCACCAGGGCGAGGCGGGCGGCGTTCATGGAGCGAGCATCGGGCGCGCCTGCCGCAGCGGGGAGTTGGTGCCATCGTGAAAAATCCAACCCCGCCCACGGGCGTCTCGACCTTCGTCCCGGCGCGTGTCACCGGCCGCTACAACGCGGCCCGCGACCTCAAGGCCACCTCCCGCGCGCTGGTGAAGGCCGGGAACGCCTGGGCCTCCATCGCGCGCTGCGCGGAGATCCTGGGCATCAGCCCCGAGGGGTTCCGGCTCTTCACCGTCGACGGTGACCCGGCCATCGCGTGCGGCGACGTGGAAGCCCTCGGCCCCCGCTTCGCTGTCCCCTTCTACCAGCGCCGCCTCGCGCGCCTCCAGGCGATGCTGCCCGCGACCCAGCGCGACCTTCGCGACCTCGCCGAGATGGCGACCGAGCGGTGCGCCGCGCTCATCAAGGGCGTGCGCGAGGCCCGCAAGGACGAGCACATCGACGAGGCCGAGTACGACGAGCTCGACGCCCAGGCGCTGGCCGCAGAGGCCGACATCGCCGCGGTGCGCGCGGAGATCGCGCGGGGCCGGGCGGCGCTGCGGGCGAGGGAGGGCGCGCGATGAAGGCGAAGAAGCCCGCATCGCTCGTCGGCTCCCGCGAGTCCGCCCGCACCGCCCAGCGAGAGAAGGACACGCGCGCCTTCCTCGATACCGAGGTCGCGGGCCTCGACGACGGCGAGATGATCGACCTCGCCGACGACGCGGAAGAGGCCCTCCCGCTGACGGTGCAGATGCGCGGGATGCGCGCGGCGGAGGAGGCGTGAACGCCCCCGCCAGCCGTCCGTCGAAGCTGCCCCCGGGCGGGCGCCTCTGGACCGATGCGGAGGAAGACCTCCTTCGCAAGCACTACCTGGAGCGCGGCCCTGCGTGGTGCGCGGAGCAGTTGCACCGCACCCAGGGGTCTGTCTGCAAGCGAGCCGAGAAGTTCAAACTCTATCGGCACTCCCGCCGGTGGACGCCCGAGGAAGACGCCATCCTGCGCCGGGAGTGGGGCGAGCTTGGGGAGCGCCGCCTGCGCGCCATCCTCCCCGGGCGCCGGTCGCCCGCCATCGCGCGCAGGGCAGAGACGCTTGAGCTCGAGGACGCTGCGCAGGGGCTGGAGACGGTCACCGCCGCGATGAAGCGGGTCGGGATGAACCGCCGGCAGCTCCTTCGGGTGATCACCGAAGCGGGCGTCCGCGTGAAGCTTCGGGTTCGTGGGAGCGGGAAGCGGGCAACGAACCGCGGGCTCTACCGATGGCGCTGCGTCCGCCCCGATGACGTGACGGCGGCCGTCGAAGCGTGGCTCGCGCGAGGGCGCGCGACGCTCACCTGCCCCGAGGCCGCGGACCGCTGCGGCGTCTCGGAGACGACCATGCGGCGCGCGCTGCTGACGCTCGCGGCAGAGCGAGACGTCGACGGGATGCCGCAGGGGCGCCCGTGGTTCGTGTCGCCTGCGGACGCGGACGAAGCGCTGGCGCTCTACCGCTCGCGCCTCGTCGGCCGCTGGCCCGCGCATCGCGATGGAGGAGCCGCCTGATGTCGCGCTCCTCCCACCACCACTACCCGCCGCCCTCCCTCCCGCGCGCACCCCACGTCCACCCCGCGGTCGCGGAGCTGGTCGCGCAGCCGGTGGTGCAGGGCGCGGACGGGCTCGACCTGCTCCGCCAGAGCAGCAGGCCGAAGACCACGCACGTCCTTGTCTTCGACACGGAGACCACGGGCCGCGACCACGACGCGCGGATCGTCGAGATCGCGCTGGCGAAGGTGTGCCTGGCTACAGGCGAGATCATCAGCGCCCGCTCGTCGCTGGTGAACCCGGGCTGCGCCATCCCGCGCGAGGTGAGCGCCATTCACGGCATCACCGACGCGGCCGTCCGCCAGAGTCCCTCCATCGTCGACGTGCTCCCGAAGGTGCTCGCGCTGGCCGTCAAGAGCGGCCTCGTGATGGTCGCGCACAACGCGTCCTTCGACCTCGCGCGCATCCGCTACGAGGCCCAGCGCTGCGACGTCAGCCTCCCCGGCACCATCCCCGTCTACTGCTCGCTCAAAGCCTCCCGGCTGCTCCACCGCACCACCGGGCACGGGCTCGCGGTGGTCGCCCAGCGCTACGGCGTCACGGTGGCGGACGCGCACCGGGCCATGGGTGACGTCACCATGCTCGCGGCCGTGCTCCCGCACCTGCTGAAGAGGCCGGACGCGCAGGGGCGGGACTTCCGCGAGTGCTTCCCGCTGGAGGCGATGCTGTGAGCGCGCAGCCGCTGGCCGAGGGCGTGAAGTACGACGCCGGGAAGGAGCCCTGGTCGCTCCTCCCGTGGGATGCCACGACGCTGGTCGTGCGCGTGCTCGACTTCGGCGCACGGAAGTACGCGCCCGACAACTGGCGCAAGGTGCCCGACGCGCCCTCGCGCTACTTCGACGCGTCCATCCGCCACCTCTCGGCGTGGCGTCGCGGGGAGAAGCTCGATGCCGAGACCGGGCTCCCGCACCTCGCCCACGCCGCGTGCTGCGTGCTGTTCATGCTGGCGTTGGAGCACCCGATGCCGGTGGCGAGCACGGACGGCGGTGCGCCATGACCCTCCGCCCCTTCCAGCGGCAGCTCCGCAGCGACGTCTATCGCGCCATCGAAGGCGGCGCCGACTCGGTGCTGATGCAGTCGCCGACGGGTAGCGGCAAGACTTCCACCGTCGTCGAGGGCTTCATCGTCCCGTCGATCGCGCAGGGGCGGACCTTCGTCTTCGCGGCGCACCTCGAAGAGCTCATCGACGACACCGCGCAGCGCATCCGCTCCTTCGGCGTGCGCTGCGGCATCGTGAAGGCGGGGCGCGCTGCTGATCCGTCGGCGCCCGTTCAGGTGTGCTCGACGCAGACCCTCGCGCCGATGCTGGCGCGCGGGGAGCAGGTGCCGCCGGCGCACCGCTTCATCCTCGACGAAGCGCACCGCAGCAGTTCGACGACCAACAGACAGGTCATCGCGCACTACAAGTCCACGGGCGCGAAGATCCTCGGCCTCTCCGCCACGCCCTGCCGCGGCGACGAGCAGCCGCTGGATGAGTTCGACGCCCTCGTCACCGGCCCTTCCGTCCGCGAGCTCATCACGCAGGGCTACCTCGTCGAGCCGATCGTGCACGCACCCGCGAAGGTGCTCACGAGAGGCGTGGCCGAGGACCCTGCCGAGCTGGTGAACAGCCGCTGCATCGGCAGAAGGGCGGTCATCTTCGCCTCCACCGCCGCGCACGCGCTCGACATCGCCGCGCGCATCCCGGGCGCGGAGACCATCCTCGACTCGACGCCCTTCGACATCCGCAGCACCGTCCGCGATCGGCTGGCCACAGGCGAGACGCAGCACCTGGTCACCGTCAAGGCGCTGCTCGAAGGCTTCGACGCGCCCGTCCTCGACGTGGTGGTGCTCTGCGGCGCCTTCACGACCGTGACGCCGTACCTGCAGGCCATCGGTCGTGGGCTGCGGCCGTACACCTGCCCGATCACCGGCCGGGTGAAGACCGACTGCCACATCTACGACCTCCGCGGCGCCGTCCACCTTCACGGCCTGCCCGACGATGCGCGGCGCTGGAGCCTGGAGGGCGCGCAGGGTCGCAGCCTCGTCGAGCGCCCGATGCCGCTTCGTCGCTGCGAGGCCTGCCACCACCTCTTTAGCCCGCGCACGGTCTGCCCCGCCTGCGGCTCCATCCACCACTCGCCGGTGCGGCTCCTCCGGGTGCAGCGCGCCGCGCTCTTCGCGGCCTCCTCCATCCCCATCGGCGCCCGCGTCGCGCAGTGGGTCGACGGCGCCGTGCGCGCCATCACCGCCCGCCGCCCCGACATCTCGCCCGCCTGGGCCCGCGCCACCGTCCTCAAGAAGCCGCCCTCCTGGGTGCGCGAATACCTCGAAAACCAGTCTGTTTCATCGGTCGATGGAGAACGCCATGCCTCGTAGCGCCGTCAACGCTCCCCCGAAGAAGACTCTGCGCAGCAACCCCGAAGCGCTGCTGCAGGCGCGGATCATGGCGGCGCTCGGGCAGATGTCCGGCGTGGTGGTATGGCGGAACAACGTGGGGACGGCCGTCTACGAGGGCGGCGCCCGCGTCGAGTACGGTGTCGGCGGCAAGGGCGCGCCCGACCTGCTCTGCGAGGTGCTCTACCACGGCTCCGCGCTGGCCCTGTGGCTGGAGGTGAAGACCCCCGACGGCGTCGTCGAGGAGCACCAGCGCAGGTGGCACACCACCGCGCGCCACGGGGTGCAGCGCCCCGACGGCCTGATCGTCGGGGGCGGGCGCAGCGTCGCCGTCGTGCGCTCCGTCGAGGACGCGGTGCGCGCGGTCGAGGCCGTGATGCGCTGCGGCTGCATCGTCGCGGGCTTCGAGGTCGAGCGGCCGGCGTGGATGGACAGCGCGCAGATGGGGGAGGTGTCCCGTGGCTGATGCCGCCCGCAAGCTCCCGCCCCCGAGCGCGGAGAACGTCATCGCGGGGCCATGGCTCAAGCCCACCCCCGCCACCCTCTCCGAGCGCACCGCCCGCGTCTTCACCGACGTGCTCCCCGCGCACTGGCCCGGCTACGCGCCTCGGGACGGGCAGATGGTGCTCACCAGGGCCATCGCAGACGCCATCGACCAGGGCGGCGCGCTCCTCGCCGAAGGGCCCTGCGGCACCGGCAAGACGCTCGCGTACCTGGTGCCGGCCATCCTCGAAGCCGACCGCACGGGCCGCACCGTGCTCGTGGTCACCGCCTCCATCGCCCTGCAGGAGCAGCTGGTGCAGCACGACCTGCCCGCGCTCGCGAAGGCCCTGGAGAGCGAGTTGCGCGAGCCGCTCACGTGGACGCTGCTCAAAGGCAGGGGAAACTACCTCTGCTCCAACACCCTCTCCGAGCCCGCACCGCACTTCCTCTCCTCTGACGAGCGCGCCGAGCTGCGTGCCATCGACACCTGGGCGCGCACCACGGAGACGGGCGATCGGCTCGAGCTTCCGATGATCGTGCGCGACGGCGTCTGGGCGATGCGCTCGGTCGAGTCCGACGACTGCCTGCGCGACGGCTGCGACCACTTCGACGCCTGCTTCGCTCGCAAGGCCAAGGCGAAGGCCGAGGGCGTCCGCGTGGTGGTCGTCAACTACCACCTGCTCTTCGCGCACATCTCAGTGAGAAGGGAGACCTTCCAGGACATCATCGTCCCCAAGACCGCGGGCAAGGACAGCGGGCTCGCCTGGGACACCGTGCTCTGCGACGAGGCCCACGAAGCTGGGGACATCGCCCGCGACTTCATGGGCTGCGACATGACCGAGCGCATGGCGGCCAAGGTCAGCGGCTGGCTGAAGCGCAGCGACCGAGGGGGCAAGGAGGGCGCGGAGGGCGAGTGCATCGCCCTCTCGCAGCAGATCGAGCAGGCCGCCGCCGCCCTCTGGCGCGAGATGTCCGACCGGCTGCCCATCGTGCACCCGGGACAGCGCCAGGAAGCGCACCGCCTCCGCGAGGGCCTCCCGGCGGAGCACCTCGTCGGCCTGCTCGATCGGGCCGCGGCCATGGCGTCGAAGGTGGTGCGGAGCCTCAAGGCCCTCGGGAGCGACATCGACCCCGACCAGCGCAAGATCATGCGCGCGGCCGAGAACGCCGAGAGGCGGGCGAGGAGGGTCCGCTCCTGGCTCGACGCCGCCGTCTGCCCCGACGAGGCGCCGCACACGGTGCTCTGGCTCGAGTCGCACACCGACAAGCGCGGCCACGAGCGCGTGCGCTTCTGCGGGCGGCTCCTCGACGTGGGCACAGTGCTGAAGGACGAGCTCTTCGCCCGGTCGCGCGCGGTCGTGCTCAGCAGCGCGACGCTCACCACGGGGCCGCTCCCGGCGCTCAACCGGGCGGCCCCGGCCTCTGCGTCGGATGCATGGCACTGGATTCGGCAGCAGCTCGGGCTCCCGGCCACCACGCCCGCCCTGGCCGTCGCCTCCCCCTTCGACTTCGCGACCCAGGCGCTGCTCTGCCTCCCGGCCGGGATGGGCGACCCGACGCGCGATCGCGAGGGCTTCGACGCCAAGGTCTGCGAGGCCGTCGAGGCTACGGCCCGTGCGGCCGGGGGCCGGACACTCGCGCTCTTCACCAGCACCCGGATGGCGAAGCGCGCGGCCGAGTACCTGCGCTCCCGTAATATAGGCGTCCCGGTCCTCTGCCAGGGAGAGCAGCCCCGGCCGCATCTCCTCGCCGCGATGAAGGCGCGCCCCTCCATCCTCTGCGCGACCACGTCCTTCTGGACGGGCGTCGATCTGCCCGGGGAGGCCGTCGTCGCCGTCGTCCTCGACAAGATGCCCTTCCCGGTGATGGGCGACCCGGTGCTCGACGCGCTCTCCGAGCTCGCCTTCGCGCGCACGGGCGACCGCTGGACCGGCTGGCGGGAGGAGTCCTTGCCCAGGGCCACCCTCGCACTCCGCCAGGGCGCCGGGCGGCTGATCCGCAGCGTGACCGATTGGGGCGTGGTGGTCGTGTGCGACCCGCGCCTCACCTCGAAGCCCTACGGCGCGGGCGTCCTCAAGAGCCTCGCGATGCCCGCACAGGTGCGGACGATCGCGGCGATGCAGCAGTGGTTCCGCGCCCGGGGAGACGCACGATGAGTCGCGACTGGAAGCCCGTCTCCCACCGCGCGCCCTGTCGCATCTGCAAGAGCCCGAAGCGCTGCGCCGCGACCCTCGACGGCCGCGTGGCCAAGTGCTGCTACGCGATCGAGGGCGGCGTCGCGCGCGAAGACGAGGTCGGCGAGTACCGCCTCTTCTTCGCCGACAACGTCTCGCCGGCCGCCCGCCGCGCCCACGAGCCACCGCCCGCCGCGCCCCTCGCCACCGTCGACACGCGGCACCAGGTCTACACGGCGCTCCTCGGCGCCTGCCCCCTCTCGCCCGAGCACTCCGCCGGGCTCCTGGGTCGCGGGCTCACCGTCGAGGACGTCGCTGCCCGCGGCTACGGCACCCTCCCGCGTACAGCCAGGGAGCGCGCGTCCGTCGTCGCTACCGTCCGCACGGCTCTCGGCGGCACCCTCCCGGGCGACGTCCCCGGGCTGCACCTCGGCAAGCTGCCCGACCTCGACGGCGTCCTGATCCCCGTGCGCGACGCCGAGGGCCATATTGCAGCCCTCAAGGTCCGCCGCGATGGCACCGCGGACCCCCGCTACCTGTGGCTGAGCAGCGCGAGCCAGGGCGGCGCCTCGTCGGGGAGCCCTGCGCACGCGCCGCTCGGCGCCCAGGGGATGCTCTCTGCGGCTGTGGAGGCTGGCGGCCCCAGGGCAGTGCGCCTGACCGAGGGCCCGCTCAAGGCCGACGTCGCGACCACGCTCTCCGGCGTGGTCACCCTCGCGATCCCCGGGGCGATGGCCGCCCGGAGCGCGCTGCCCGTCCTGCGCGCCCTCGCCCCCGCCGCCATCCGCCTCGCGTGGGACGCTGACGCGCGGACGAACCCGCACGTCGCGGGGGGCCTCGAGCACGCGGCGCACCTGCTATGCGCGGAGATGCCCGGCGCCCAGCTCGAGGTCGAGACATGGGCCGCTGGACCCAAGGGCATCGACGACGCGCTCTCCGCCGGCGCGCCCCTCGCCGTCCACGCGGGCCAGGCCATGTGGCGCGAGCTCGTCGCGATCCTGCGCGCCGCCGGGCGCGAGCCCCGGCCGGAGACGCTGGAGAGGGCGGGGATGGAGGCCGAGGACGAGGTCGACGTCTTCGCCCGCCTCGCCGCCGACCCCTCCATCGCCCTCGACGAGGGCACCGTCGCCGAATGCGCCGCGCTCGACGCGGCCGGGCTCACCCGCGCGAAGGAGATCCTGCGCGCCGCGAACGTCCCGCTCCGGGCGTTCAATGCGGCGGTCAACGCCATCAAGGATCAGCAGGAGCGCGACCAGAGGCGCGCCGCCGCGACCGCCAGGGTCGAAGCCATGGCGGTCAAGAAGCCCGTCATCCGGCTCGGCCCCGACGAGGACCGCGTCGCCGACGAGGCCGTCGAGGCGCTCGCCCGCCACCCCGGCGTCTACCAGCGCGGCGGCGCTCTGGTCTACGTCCTCGCCGATCAGTCGCCCCTGCGCGGCATCACCCGACCTGCGGGCGCCTCGCGCATCGCCCCGCTCCCGCTGCCCACGCTCCGCGAGTACCTCTCCGGCGCCGCGGCGTGGGTAACCGAGACCGAGGACGGCCCCAAGGTCGCTCACGTCCCGAGCACCTGCGTTCAGGCCGTCGCTGCCCGCGGGCAGTGGCAGGGCCTGCGCGCCCTCGAGGGCATCGTCGACTGCCCGATGCTCCGCCCCGACGGGAGCGTCATCGAGGAGCCCGGCTACGACCCGGCCACAGGCGTGATCTATGTGCCGTCGCGGGCGTACCCGGCCGTGCCCAAGAGCCCCACCCAGGCCGACGCCCAGCAGAGCATCGCTCTCCTCGCCGACCTCTTCTGCGACTTCCCCTTCCGCACGCCTGCCCACGCTTCGGCGGCCATCGCCGCGCTGCTGACGCCGCTCGCGGTCTACGCCTTCAGCGGGCCGAAGCCGCTCTTCCTCTTCGACGCGAACACGGCCGGCGCGGGCAAGGGCAAGTGCGTCTCCCTGGTCTCCGAGGTGGTCGCCGGGAGGCCCATCGCCGTGATGGCGCCCGTCGAAGACGACGCCGAGCAGAGGAAGCGCATCACCGCGCTGGCGATCGAGGGCGCCACGCTGGTGCTCATCGACAACATCGTCGGCTCCCTCGGCGGGCCCTCGATGGACGCGGCGCTGACCGCGACCGAATGGTCCGACCGCATCCTCGGCTCCTCGACCACCATCAAGCTCCCGCTCGCGATCACCTGGTTCGCCACCGGGAACAACGTCGCGCTCATCGGCGATATGCAGCGCCGGGTGCTCCACGTGCGGCTGGAGTCGCCCGAGGCGAACCCCGAGGACCGCACCGGCTTCCGCCATGGAGACGTCGAGGCCTACGCCCGAGAGCATCGCGCGCAGCTGGTGACGGCCGCTCTCACCGTCCTGCGCGCCTACGCCCTCGCCGGCCGCCCGCGCGACCGGCTCCCGTCCTGGGGCAGTTTCACCGGCTGGTCCGACCTGATCCGGGGCGCCATCGTGTGGTGCGGGCTCCCGGACCCGGCCGAGACGCGCCAGGAGCTGCGCGCCGAGGCCGACTACACCGCGGGCGCGCTCCGGGGGCTTATCCTCGGCTGGCCCGAGGTCGCGAAGCGCTACGGCGGGCACTGCACCGCCGCCCAGGCGCTGCGGGAGCTCGACCGCGACGACCGCGACGCCTTCGGGCAGCAGCGGCCGGTGATGTACGCGGCGCTGAGGGAGGCGCTCGCGGAGCTCATCGCGACGGGCCCGGGGAAGCTCCCGAGCACGCGGCAGCTCGGGACGGTGCTCAGGTCCTACAAGGGACGCGTCGTGATGTGCGCAGACGGGGTGCTGCGGGCGCTCTCTCTCGCGAAGAAGGGGAACGAGGGCGTCATGTGGTGCGTCCGGGAGTCGGGGCGAGGACCGGCCCGGGTCCAGGCGCTGCCCCGGGAGAGTGACGATGGTGACGATGGTGACGATGTTTCCGGCTACCCCGTGCGAGAAAAGTCATTTTTTACGGGTATGAGCGCGCATGAGGGCGCGCACGTAAATAATAGGGAGCCAGAAGGGCTAGGGGCTGAAACACAGTCACTACCGTCACCATCGTCACTCGCCACCCCCGGCTTCGACGACGACCTCGATTGGGGCGAGGTGAACCTGGGTCCCGTGGTGCCGGGAGGGCTGCACTCATGAGCGCCATCTCTCAGGCGTTGACGCCCCATCCGGCGTCCCTGCCCCTCGCCGCCTCTCCTGAGCCTCCCGGGGCCCTCGACGATGGCAGCGCCGCTCCCTGGCTCGCGCCCTCGACGAGCATGGCGGCAGGAGCGGGCAGGCGGCTGGTCACCCGGCTGCGCCTCCCCAGCGCCGCCGAGCACTGCGCCCTGCTGCTGGCCGGGTGGAGCACGACGGGCACCCGCGGCGTCTACGAGCGCGGCGGGCGGCGGGTGTGGTGGAGCCGCGTGGCGGCGGGAGGAGCGAGCGAGTGAGCGCAGAGCAGGTAGCCGGTGTCCCTCTTTGTCCCGACGCGGAGGCTCCCCGCCTCTCCCTGGTGTCGCCGCGCGTCGCCGCCAGCGACTGCGACGGGTGCCCGCTGGCCGAGGCGCGCTACCTCGACGACGGCACCCCGCAGGTCTGCTGCTGCGGCCGGGTGTACGCCGACGAGGACTGGACCTGGCCCGCGCGGCCGTCGTGCGTGGTCGAGCTCGCGCCGCCCGTGCGGGAGCTGGCGGTCGCGATCGAGGAGCTGCGCACCCTGCGCCAGTGGGTCGGCGAGGAGCGGGACCGCACCCGCATCCCGGTGCGCCGCGACATCAACCCCATCGGCCGCATGATGGGCCTCGCCGGGGGCGCCTCCTCGGATGCCACCGACGACCAGGTGCAGAACCTCGTTCGGCTGGTGTTCTCCCCCATCAGCACGATTGGCCGCCGGGCCCGCGCGGACTTCATCGTCGAGCTGCTGCGCTACTGCGACGAGACCTCGAGGCCCCTCAACGAGGAGCCCGTCGCCGCGGAGGTGGGCCGCGCCCTCGCCGCTCGCCTCGCCGCGCTCCCGGCCGAGCCCGCTCGGGTGCTGCGGGTGCTCGGTCGCCGCTGCGGGCTGTCCACGTCCTGGGAGGAGGCGGTCGCCGTCGTGGTCGACGAGCTGCTCCCGCGCCCGGTGGTGCAGGTGTACCGCGCACCGGGGAGGCCGCGGATCGACCGGGCGACGGTGCCGCCGGAGGTGCAGCGGGAGGCGGAAGCGGAGGCGCGGCTGGCGGAGGCGGTGCGTGGGTGGTGCGGGGCGTGAGGGACGATTTCGGAGGCGGGGCATTGACGGCGAGGTTTTCGCCATCAACCCTCCCTCTACCGCCCCTAAGTCGACTTGTGCCCGCCGCATGGCAAGCACCTCGACAGGGCTCCTCCACCATGGACGTCGAAGCCCTCGCCAGAGCGCTGCGTGCTGCCGGTCTCGGCGGCTCGGAGCGCACCGCGCATCGCTACCTGACGACGTGGTTCGACCGCCAGGAGATCGACCGCAACGTCCCGCGTGTCTCCCTTGCGAAGCCGGGTCCCGGGTCCCGCGGTGGCCGCCCCTCCTACCGCGTCGAGCCGGTCTCCTTCGTTCGCTGGCTGCGGGGCACGTCGCGCGCGGCGATCGCAGCGTGATGTGTGGCCTCCCGCAAGCATACCTTCTCGCGTAATCACAGCGACGCGCAGATCGCCCGCGCGCTGCTCGATGCGCAGCTCTTCGGCGACAAGCGCGCGGCGGAGCTGCACGGGGTCTTCTTCAAGACCATCGTGGGCTGGCGCAGACGCATCACTCCCGCCATCAGCGAGGCGATGGACCGCCTCCGGGTCGAGGCCCGCCAGGGGTGGATCGACGAGGCCCGCGATGCCCGCCGTGCCCTGGTGCAGCTCGTCCTCGAGCGGGCGCGCGGGTCGAAGAACCTCCGCGCCACGACGGAGGCCCTGCGCCGCGTGAACGAGGTGGTGGTCGCGCACGAGATCCTGAACGACCCCGATGCTGAACCTGACCTCCCTGATCAACCAGAAGATCAAGGCGAGGCTGAGGGCGAGGGCGGAGAAGCGTAACCAGGTCCGCGCGAAGGTCATCAGCTCCGAGGCCCTCGCCGACCCCGTCGTCTTCGCCGAGCAGGTGTTCGGCCTCAGGGTCTGGAAGCGCCAGCGCGAGGTGCTCCACGCCGCGCGCGACCACGAGCGGGTCTCGGTCCGCTCGGGCCACAAGGTCTCCAAGTCCACCAGCGCGGCCGTCATCGGCTGGTGGTACACGGCCGACCCGGTCGCCCGCCCCGCGGCGCGCGCGATCGTCACGGCGCCGACGGGGCGCCAGGTCGCCGAGATCATCTGGCGCGAGGTCGTCGCGCTCCACGCCCGGGCCACGCGCCGCGGCTACCGCCTCCCGAAGCCCGGCAAGCGCCCAGGCACCGGCGTCCGCTGGGGCGACGGCCGGGAGTTCATCGGCTTCACGATCGACAACAGCCAGCCCGAAGCGATCGCGGGCTTCAGCGGCCCGTTCCAGAAGTTCATCATCGACGAGGCGAGCGGCGTCGAGCGCCCGGTCTTCGAGGCCCTGGACGGCAACGCCGCCGCCGGCGCGACCTTCTTCCTCATCTCCAACCCGACGCAGACCTCGGGCGCCTTCTACGACTCCCACCAGCCCGGGAGCGATTACCACCCGCTGCACATCGACAGCCGCGAGTCGCCCAACATCACGGGCGAGGCGGTGATCCCGGGCCTCGCGACCCAGGGGTGGGTCGACAAGATGATCACGAAGTACGGCGCCGACAGCCTCTTTGTGTCGGTACGCGTGCGCGGGGAGTTCCCGACCTCGGGCGACGACGAGATCTTCGGCGGCGAGCTCGTGCGCGCCGCGATGGCCTTCACGGCCGAGGCGGACGGCCCCCTGGTCGCAGGCCTCGACGTCGCGGCCTTCGGCGGTGACTCCAGCCGTCTCGCACCGGGCCGCGGCCGCCGCGGACTCCCGCTCGTGGTCATCGAGTCTGGGGACTCGCCCGCAGTCGCCGGGCGCACCTTGCGGGCGCTGCGGGCGCTGCGCACCGAAGAGGAGCGCTGCCGCGGCCTGGTGCCGGTGGTGAACATCGACGCGAACGGCGTCGGCTTCGGCGTGTGGTCGCTGCTCGCGGGCGAGGGCTTCACCTGGGACGACGAGGCCTTCGAGCCCACCGCCGAGTGCAAGGCCGTCGCGGTCAACACCGGCGAGGCGGCGGACGACCCCGAGAGCTACGCGAACCTCCGCGCCGAGCTGCACTTCACTGCGAAGGAGCGCCTTCGGGATGGCGCCTCGCTGCCTGACGACGAGGACCTGAGCCAGGACCTGCGCGCCCCGCGCTACTCGCTCGATCGCTACAACCGAATCCTCGTCGAGCCGAAGCTGAAGATCCGCGCTCGGCTCGGACGATCGCCCGACGCGGGAGACGCGACGCTGCTGCGCTTCTACGAGCCCGACGTGTCGACCCCGCGCCTCCCCGTCGCCCATGACGACGTGCTCGGCACCGAAGACTTCTCGCCCTTCGCGGGCTGATCCTCTATGGCACCCACCCTCCTCACGCGCCTCACCGACGTCGCGGCCGGCTACCTCGAAGCCGCCGCCACCCGTCTGCGCTCGGCGCGTAGCGAGTCCCTCGCGATCCCCGGTCCCTGGACCGACCGCGAGTCGGACGTGCTGGGCGTGAACATCACGCCCGAGGCGCTGGGGCAGCTCCTGCGCCGTCGCAACGAGGGCCACCTCGAGGCCTGGGCCGACCTCGCCGACCACGCGCGCCGCACGCACCCGCACCTGCACACGCAGCTGCAGAACCGCGAGCTCAGCGTATCCGAGACGGAGTTCGAGGTGGTGGCCCCCGAGGGCGGTCCCAAGGGTCGCACCGACCGCGCGATGGGGGCTTGCAAGGAGCTCTTCGCGGAGTGGGATGAGCGCGGCTGGTCGACCTGGTCCGCCGAGATGGTGGGCGCGAAGTACTACCCCGCGGGCCTGCAGGAGGTCTCCTGGGAGCGCTGGCAGGGCTGGGTCGCCCCGGTCGCGCTCACCCGCATCGCCGAGCGCCGCCTGTCCTACGCCTGCGACCGCTTCGACCCGGACCCCTGGGCGCTGCGGATCTGGGACGCGCAGGACTCCTCCAGCCCCTTCGGCGGGATGTACGGCGTGAAGGTTTCCGACCTGCACCCGGACAAGTTCCTCGTGCACGAGCCGCGCGTCGCAGGCGGTCACCGCGCGAGCGAGGGCCTCTTCGCGGTCTGCTGCTGGTACTGGCTCTTCGGCGTCTACTCCTGGAAGCACCTGATGGCGCTCCTGGAGACCTTCGGGCGGCCGCCGGTCATCGGCTACTTCAACGCGGGCGGCGCAGCGGCCGACGGCGCGGTGAAGAAGAGCAACGGCGACCGGAAGGCTACGGCCGACGACGTCGCCGCTGGAAAGCGCGCCATCGCTGCGATGAGCGGGTCGCTGCGCGCGATGCTCCCCGACACCGTCCGGTTGGAGGCGCTCAAGTTCGAGATGCCCGCCAACCCGGCGCAGATCCTCACGTCGGACAAGGTCGACGCGTACCTCTCCAAGGCCATCAACGGCACCACCGGCGTGACGGACATCGTCGCCGGCGCGCGGGCCTCGCACGAAGTCGCCGCCCGCCAGGCCATGACGCCCTACCGCGCCGACTGCCGCGACGTGGGGCGCGCGGGCACCGAGCTCTTCCGCCGCTTCATCCGCGCCAACCCCGACTACTTCGGCGCCAACTGCCCGGTGCCGCGTCTGCGCGCTTCCCACGAGGAAGCGCTCGACCTGCAGGTGTTCACCGGCGCGATGAAGACCGCGCGAGACGCTGGCGCCCGCATCCCGGAGCGCTGGTTCAACGAACAGATCGGCGTCCCCGAGGCGGTGGAGGGCGAGCGCCTGCTCGGCGACCCGATCGCCAGCCAGCCCGCGCCGAAGCCCCTCGGCGTCGACCCGGCGAAGGCCGTCGACCCCAACGCCCTCCCACCGAAGAGCACTCCATGAACCTCCTCCCGCTCCTCGTCGAGCTCGCTGCCCGCCCCCAGGCCCAGAGCTACGGCCTCCCCGTCGAGCTCGCGGTGCCCCCCTCCGACGCGGCCGGTGGCCCCTGGTGCGTGCTCGCCTACGAGGTCGAGCTGAAGGGCTACCGGATGCGCGACGGCTCCCACGCGAAGGTTACCAGCGCCGACATCGACGCGATGGTGAAGAACTTCGCGTCCTACCCCAAGGTCCCACTGGTCGTGGAGCACGCGGACACCCGCGGCGGCCCCGTGGAGTGGGCCGAGCCGCGCGGGTGGATCGTCGAGCTGCGCCGCGGGTCGATGACCCGCACCGTGGCGGGCCTCTCGAAGACCGTCGCGACGCTCGAAGGACGCCTGGACGTGAGCGACGAGGTGCGCCTCTCCATCGTCGGCGACGAGACCACGAGCGCGCCGCCCACCTGGCCCTTCTGCTCCGTCACCACCGCCGCCGGCGTCTCCGAGGAGACCGGCCTCGCGCTCGGCACGGTGCTGCACTCGGTCTCGCTGACCGCGCACCCGCGCCTCGCGGACCTGCCGCGCCTGGCGGCCTCGAAGGGCGCGGAGCTCGGCTACTGGTACGGCGACATCGAGAGCCGCGGCGACGTGCTCGCGATGCTCCGCTGCGTGCTCGACCTGCCGGTGGTGAGCACCGAAGCCGACACCCTCGCCGCGCTCGACAAGCTGGAGACGCTCTCCGGTCAGACCGAGGAGGCGAGCGGCGTCGACACCGACGACCTCGTCGGCCAGATCCGCCGCGCCCTCGGCCTCGACGCGCTGAAGAGCGCCACCGAGGTGATCGCCACCGTCCGCACCGCCCTCACGACCCTTCCCGGTGGCGCCTCCTACGCAGTCGGCGACCGCGTGCGCGTGAAGGGCACGCCCCACATGGCAGGCCAGTCCACCGGCACCGTCACGCTCGTCGAGGGCACCGCCTACGGGATCGTGTTCGACGGGATGGAGTCGATGGGCACGCACCGCTGGTACGTCGCCTCCGAGCTCTCCCCGGCCCCCGCGCCCGACCCAGTGTCCATGTCCCGCGGCAGCGCCGCCCCCAACACGGAGAATCCCATGCTGAAGTTCCTGGAGCTGGCCGCGGAGATGAAGATCCCGGCCGCCAACGAAGACGCCGCGCAGGCCGCGATCGTCGCCCTCGCCCGCGACGGCGCCGCCGTCCGCGCCACCCTCTCGCTCGTCGCCGACGCGCCCCTCGCCGGGCGCCTGGCCGAGCTCGTCACCGCCAGCGCCGAGCTGCCGAAGGTGAAGACCGAGCTCGCGACCCTGCAGGCGGCCGAGAAGACCCGCAGCGAGGCCGAGGCCAAGGCCGCCGCCGAGCGCGCCGAGGCCGAGCTCTCGCGCCGCGTCGACGAGGTGTGCCTCGCCAAGGGCTGGGACAAGGACGACGTCGCCCCGGCGCTCCTCGCCCTGGGCCGCACCGACCACGCGCAGTTCGACGCGAAGTACCCCGCCGCGAGCGTGACCGAGCTCGCCCAGCGGTCGCAGGACGCGGCGCGCACGACCACCATCGCGGCCTCCACCAAGACCAGCGAGACCCCGAAGACCCCCGGCGCGAAGGTCGAGCTCTCGCAGCAGATCAGCGACCTCCAGGGCGTCTACGCCGAGGCTGGCTACGGCCTCTCGGTCGCCGAGGCGATCGACCACCTCCAGCGCGGCGAGACGGCCGACTCCGCGCGCGAGGCCCTGCAGCTCGCCTGATCGGCGCGCCCTGTCCCTCCCCACCTTCACCGGAGAACGACCATGATCGGACCCGTCCGCACCCCCGCCGCCGAGCGCATCAAGCCCGGCGTGAACCGCTCGGGCAGCACGCTGCCCACCAACAAGCTCGTCGGCTACGGCACGCCCGACGGCAACGAGCACGCGATCGACTCGCTGCACACCACGGGTGTCGGCAAGATCGCGGGCGCCATCCAGCACAGCGTGGTCGACGACGACGCGATCGACGTCTTCACCGACGGCGACCTGGTGCTGGAGTCCGACGGCACCGGCACGATCGCCGTGGGCGATCAGCTCTACGCCGTCGCCGGGGCCTCGCTGGCCGCGGGCGGGCGCGTGAAGGCCATGCCGGGCTCCCCGACGCCCGGGACCAACTACGAGATCGTCGGGCGCGCGCTCACCGCCGCGGCCGCGACCGCCGGCGCCCAGGTCGTCGTGCGCTGGGAGCGCTTCACCTACCAGGGCTGATCCCCTGACCACCCGCTGACCATCCACAGGAGATCAACTCAATGCTCATCAAGGACACCGCCCAGCGTCGGCGCGTGAACGCCCCCAACACGTTCGGTATGAACCCCTTTGCCGCCGAGCGCCTCCAGTCGTTCGGGCAGGACCCTCGCGAGACCGCCGAGCGGATGCGCGCCATGGGCCGCACCGAGGGGCGTCGTCGACTGCCTCAGCAGAATCCCAACCCGGTCGTGAGCGAGCTCTCGATCGACTACCGGGACGTCACCACGCGGGTGATCCTGCAGCAGGCCGCCCTCGGAGCCTACGAGGCCGAGTTCCTCGCCGAGGAGATCGCCCCCTCGGCCTTCGTCGACCAGATGAAGGGCACCGTCATCCTCGAGGACTCTACCGAGGAGCGCCGCGAGGTCGAGGACACCGCCTCGGCGCGCGGCAAGTCGGGCGAGGCCCCCTCGTCCGTGCTCACGGTCGACTACAGCTGCGTCGAGCGCGTGCTGGAGGACTACCAGTCCCGCTCGGACGCCGAGAAGGCGCCGTCGCTGCTCTCGATCACCCGCCTCGTCGAGAAGCTCTCGCGCAAGGCCAAGCGGCAGCACGAGATCCGGGTGAAGAGCGCCGTCACGCTCGCCACCAACTACGCGTCGGCCAACCGCCGCGCCCTCACCGGCACCACCAACTGGAACGGCGGCGTCACGGCCGATCCCTTCGCCGACATGCAGTTCTGCCTCGGGGCGATGTACGCGCCCGCGACGCACGCGGTGATGAGCCTGGAGGCCTGGCAGGCCGCGCAGATCAACGACGACCTGCGCGCGGTGCTGGCGAGCCAGAGCACCAACGGCGGCGTCCTGCAGCCCCAGGACTTCGCGAACTACTGGGGCATCTCGAACGTCATCGTCGACGAGCAGCGCTACACGCCCATCGGGACCAGCGCGCAGGCGCGCCTCTACCCCGCGGGCACCATCGCGCTCGCGCACGTCTCGCCCAACCCCGAGATGCGCACCTTCCTGCGCAACTTCATGCTCCGCGGCGGCGCCGCGGGCTTCACCACGCTCGCCTGGTTCGACGAGGGCCTGGGGCCCAAGGGCTCGGACCGCGCGAAGGTGTCCTACTCCAACAGCCTCTCCGTGGTGGACGCCACCTACGGGGCGATCATCACCGGGATGCGCTCGTGAGCCGAGGCTCCCGCAACCATCTCGGGGCCGTGGCCGCGCTCGCCGTGATGGCCACGGCCCCGCCCGTCGCGGCCGAGGCGGATGCGCCGCCCGGGCTGCCCCCGATCCCCGAGGGGCCGCCGGAGTCGATCCACGCCGAGGCGGTGTTCGTCGAGAGCGACGTCGTCGCCGAGAACCGGCAGCTCCGCGAGCGCCTGGAGTCCCAGCGCGTGTTCTTCGAGACGCGCCTGCAGGAGCAGGCGGAGATCTTCGACGCGTCGTGGGCCGAGCGTGAGCGGGAGATCGCCACGCAGCTCCAGGCGCCCCCATTCGCCGAGGCGATGGCCTCGCTCGACCGCCCCCGCCGCGCCGTCTTCGACGCGAGCGTCCCGCTCACCGTCGCGGGCAAGCGCGTGACCTACGGCCCGGGTGACCCGGTGCCGCCCCACATCGACCCCGCGACGCTCCCCGTGGGCGCCGTCCGCTACCTGCCCGAGGAGGGCTGATCCATGAGCAACTACCTGTACTGGCGGCTGCGCAAGCTCGTCGCCGCGGGCAAGGTCCTGATCCGGGACGGCAACACCTTCCGCGGCATCCTCCCCGAGGACGTGGCGACCACGGTCGACGTCGACCCGGCCACCGACGGTGACCTCGACCTCGGGAGCGACGCCTCCCACCGCTGGCGCACGCTGCGGCTCGCGACGTCGCTCATCCTGAGCGCGTCGGGCACCCTCGTCGCCGGGAGCAACACGCTCGTGGGCGCGGTCGCCAACAAGCTGAACGCCGCGCATCTCGCGATCGCGTCGCAGGTCATCGGCGACCTGCTCTACGCCGACAGCGCCACCACCTTCGCTCGCCGCGCCGCGGTCGCCCTCGGCCAGGTGCTCAAGAGCGGCGGCGTCGGCGCGGCTCCCACGTGGGGCGCCATCGGCGGCTCGACCGCGGCCACCGCGGCTGCGGCCTTCGGCGCCTTCGCGGCACCCGCGGCGGCGGGTGTGGACGTCCACGCGGCCATCGCCAGCGACAACGGCGCGCCGGTCACCACCGCGCTCACCAACCCGGCGATCCCCCGCACGGTGCAGGTCGTTTTCGCGGCCCTCTGGGACGGCGGGGACGTCACGGTGGTCGGCACCGATCAGTTCGACGCCGCGGTCACCGAGACCATCGCCGACGTGGCCGGGACCACGGTGCAGGGCGTCAAGGTCTTCAAGACCGTGACCTCGATCGCCACGCAGACCGTCGGCGCTGGCGGCGCCCTCACCGCCACGGTGCAGACCGGCGAGAAGCTCGGCCTCGCCGCGCTCCCCTCGGCCCCCGGCGCGCTCGCGACGGTGGACGGCACGAACACCACCGCGGCGCTCAACACCACCTACGGGTCGGTGCTCTTCGGTAGCGCCCCCGACGGCATCAAGAACTTCGTGCTGGCCTACGCGAGCACGCACGTCCATTCGGGCACCGGCCTGACCTGATCGGAACCGATGGCCACCTCCCTGCGCTACCTGGGCACGACCACCGCCGAAGCCGTCACCTACGTCCGCGAGGCCGTGGGCGACGATGTGTTTCTGCGGGTGTTCGACCTGGATAGTGACGGGGCGGTGGCCACGGCCTCGGCCGACGAGAAGGCCTTCGTGCGCGCCGGGTGCGCCGCGGAGACCGAGATCGACGAGATCCTGTCCGCGAGCCACGGCACGCCCTTCTCCGGGACGATCCCCGACAGCGTGCGAGAGATCGCGGCGCAGCGGATGTTCTGGTGCGAGGTGCGCCTCCGCTCGATGGCGGGCGACGTGCGCGCCCCCTACCGCGCCCTCTACGACGACACGACCGCGCGGCTGAAGCGTCTCGCGGCGGACAACCAGGCGCGCATCCCCACCGTCGGCGCCCCGCAGCCCGTCGCAGGGCTCGCGGGCGACGACGACCCGCCCGCGACGCCCTGGTCGGACATGGCCAACGGCACGACGCTCGTGGGTTTCGGATGAAGCTCTCGTTCGAGTTCGACGCGACCGCCCTCGCTCGCGGCCTCGAGCGTCTCCCAGGCGCCCTCGACACGGAACTCGAGCGCTGTCTCCGCAAGGCGGGTCGCCTCATCGCCGGAGAAGCCCGCCGCTCGCACGACTACACCGACCGCACCGGTCGGCTCACCCGGTCGATCCTCCCCGTGGCACCCACCGGCCGCTTCACCGAGGACACCCTCGAAGGCGGCGCCGGCGCGATCGCTCCGTACGCGGGCTACGTCGAGGAGGGCACCGAGCGCATGCACATCCACGGCGGGTACCGATTCCTTCGCCTCGCGGCCGCCACGAAGTATCGCGAGATCGAGGCGGTCTTCCACGACCACGTCGAGGCCGCCGTGCGGCGCGCGGGGTTCTGATGGCCGCAACCCTCGACGCCATCGAGAGCGCGTTCATGACGACGCTCCAGACCCTCTTGCGCTCGGCCACGCCTGCGGGCCCGTTCGTGATGGTCGACCGCTGGGCGGGCGAGGTGACCCAGCAGGAGGGCGTCGACGAGGCCACGCTCGGCAAGAGCCCGTCGGCCCTGCTCGCCTTCGAGAGCTCGACCGCCCTGGGCGAGGACGGCGCGTACGAAGAGACGCTCCTCCGCGACATCGAGGTGGTCGAACGCCACGTCTTCCGGGTCTACGTGACCGTGAAGGACGCACGCACCGTCACTGCCGGCACGAAGGGCACCGTCGGCCAGCCTGGCGTGTTGCGCTGCGCGCGGCTCGTGAAGGAAGCCCTGGCGGGCCTGGAGATCGCGGGGCTGCACGCCGGTGACGTCGTGCGCTTGGTGGACCATCGACCGTGGTCCGTGCAGCGCGAGAGCCACTACACCCACCTCGTTCGATTCAGCGCACGCGCCGCGCTCCCTGCGACGACAGACGCCACCCCTGGCGAGCCGTTCGAGGGCATGAACACCACCCTCACCGACGCGCCCTCGAGCGAGGGCGGCACCCCCATGCCTCTCGCGGCCGTCCGTGCCGTTCCCGTTTCCTGACCCCTCCACCCTTCCGAGGTCCACCGATGACTTTCCCGGCCCCGAGCGGCTACACCGCTTCGCTCGTCCCCGTCACCGCGATCGCCGTACGCCTTGGGTACGGCGCCGTCGCTGCCCCCACCGCTACCCTCAAGGCGGTGATCCTCGGCAACCCGACCAGCGTCGCGACGGTCGCGGTCAGCACCCCCACGCGGATCCCTTCGGCCGAAGACGCCGCGACGTACTGGGGGGCCCGCAGTGAGATGGCGCAGATGGCCCGCGCCTGGTTCCGCAAGGCCCCCCGCGGCCTGCTCTACGGCGTCTCCGTGGCCGAAGGCTCGACCCCGGTCGCAGCCACGGCGACGATCCTCTTCGCGGGCACCGCGACGGGCGCGGGCGTCGTCCGCGGGCGCGTCGCCGGGCAGCTCATCAACGAGGTCGCGGTCGCCTCGGGCGCCGTCGCCGCGACGGTCGCCGCGGCCCTCGAGGCCGAGCTCGACCGCTGGCTGGAGATGCCCGCGACGGCGGGCGTGTCGACTGCGACGGTGACCCTCACGGCCGCCAACGCCGGGCCGCGCGGCAACAGCCTCCGCCTGGTGCTGGAGTGCACGGCGCCGGGCATCACCATGGCGCTCAACGGCACGACGGCCGCGGCGGTGGTACGGGGGAACTTCGGTGCGGACTCGGCGACCCCGGGATCGGTCGCGGACAACTTCACGGCCGCGCTCGCGGCCATCCAGGCCACCCGCTACCACCGGATCATCGCGGCCTGCGACGACGACACCAACCGCGGACGGGTGAAGACCCACCTCAACACGGTGTCCGGCATCAACGCCGGGCGCCGCGCGATGGCGATCTGCGCGTCGGTCGAAACCACCGTCGCTACGGCCGAGGCGGATGCCACGGGGCAGCAGGAGGCGCGGCTCACGATCGTCTACGGGCGCAAGAGCCCGCGCACCCCCGGCGAGATCGCGGCCAACTATGCGGCGGCGCGCATCTACGGCGACGGCGTCCGCCAGGGCGAGTCGCAGTACAAGGCCGCCAAGCAGAACGGGCTGCAGCTGGACATCGAGGAGACCGAGAACGAGGACCTCCTCTCGGACAACGACATCGCCGCGTGCCTCGCGGCGGGGCTCACGCCGCTCGTCCCCGACCCTCTCAACCCCGGCTACATGCGCGTCGTGCGCCCCGCGACCACGCGCACCACCAACGTCGCCGGGTCGACGTCCTACCGCGTCCTCGACCCGGCGAAGGTCGCCGTCGCGGACGAGGTCGCCGACCGCATCGAAGCGTTCGCCGGCGTGGCCTACGCGACGAAGAACCTCGTGCCCGAGCCCGACCCCGACGCGCGCGTCAACGGCGACGTCATCTGGCCGAGCGCGGTGCGCGAAGACATCCTGGCGATCCTCCGTGCCATGGAGGGGGAGGGCCTGCTCGTGCGCGTCAACGACCTCGCCGACCAGGTGCTGGTCGAGCCGATGACCGGCGACGACAGCTTCCTCGTCGCGACCGTGCCGATCGACGTCATCGAGCACTTCCACGGGTTCCTCGTCGAGGTCCTGCAGCAGGGCTAACGCGCGCCCACGGGCGCGGAAAGGCATACGATCATGGCACGCAAGGAATGGGCACAGGGCTGCCGAGGATGGCTCAACGGAGCGCTCATCGGTGACGCGCTCGAGATCTCCCTGAAGATCGGCGAGGGCGGCCAGCGCATGAACACCCTCGGCGGGAACACGGGCACCACCGTCGCCGACCCGACGCACCTGACGGCGTCGATCAAGCACGCCGTCGCGAAGACGGGGACGGACGTCCGCAAGATCCGCCGCTTCCGGACCGACAAGACCGAGGTCACGCTCAAGGTGCAGATCGGGCCGGAGGTGTTCACGGCCGTGGGCAAGATCCTCACCTGCAACCCGAGCGGGTCGCCCGGCAAGGCGGAGTTCGACTTCGACTTCGACGGCGACGAGCAGACGGTCTGATGGCGCGCGACGACGACGAGGTTGAGACGCGGGTCTCGAACTTCGCGCGGCGGCGCGCAGGCCGTAAGCGCCCCGATAAGCTGGTCCCCTTCCCGGGAGAGCCCGGGCAGAAGGCCCGCCTCTGGGTCGCGCGGGACGAGGACGAGCAGGCCGCCGAGGTCGCGACGCGGCAGCACCTCACCAAGGGCCTGAAGCTCTCGGCGCTCGACCTCTCACTCACCGCCGAGCAGAACCTCTACCGGGCCGAGTACGAGCGACAGCTCCTCTTGCTGCTCGTGCGTGACCCGGACGACGCCAACCAGCAGCTCTTCGAGAGCGCTGGCGAGATCCGAGAGGAGCTCGAAGCACCGCAGCGCGAGGCGCTCCTGCGCGAGATCGCTCTCTTCCGGGTCGAGCGCTACCCCGAGCTCACGATGGAGGAGCTGCCGGAGGATCGCCGAGAGGGCCGCGGCCTGATCGAGTGGATGACGGAGGTAAAAACCGCCGGGGCGCTTTCGACGTACTGGGCGTCCTTCGGAACCGATACGCAGTACGCCATGCTCAACGCACTCATCGCAGCATCGACGATTGCGACACCACCGAGCTCCTAGGCTACCTGGGCGAGGAGTGGCTGGAGCACGAGCTCGAGCTTCGCGGACTCCTGCCTCCTCGCCGTCCTGAGCCAGATCCGGAGCGCTGACATCCCATGGGCACCGTAACCACCGCCATCCTTCGGCTCGACGTGGAGGGCGGCAGCGCCGTCACGTCCGAGATCCGCAAGGCCGCGACGGACATCCGGAACGCGCAGAAGGAGATCACCAAGGCCTCGGTCGACGCGGTCCAGGCGATCGAGGCTGCCCAGCAGAAGGCCAGCGAGCGAGCGAAGGGACGCCGACGCAGGGACGCCGTCGAGACCGTCCGCGAGACCGCGCAGGTGGTCGGCCAGCAGGGCGGGATCTACCGCCAGGGCGCCGCCGTCGCCGAGCGCACCGAGCAGCTCGTCACCCGGTCGAAGCTGAAGGAGCTCGCCAAGCAGGGCGATGCCCAGAAGGCCTGGGTGGCGCTCTACACGGACGCCCACAAGCGTGCGACGGCGGCGTTCGAGGCCGAGGTCGGCAAGCGCGGGAACCTCTCCCAGCGCGAGCGGTCGCAGATCGAGACCGTGGCGCTGGCCATCGTCTCCGAGCACGAACAGGCCGAGCGGCGCCGCACGGCCGCGACCGCGCACGAAGGCGAGAGGCGGGTGGCGCGCGAGCGGGCCAACGCGGCTGTGGTGCGAGAAGCGTGGCGCGGGGTGCGCGACGGTGCTTCGGCCGTAGGGCAGGGCGCCACGCAGTACGGTACCCAGGCCCATGCGGTGATCCAGGACGCGACCCAGCGGCGCAACGGCATCCAGGCCACTGTTGCTGATGCGCTGTCGCAGGTCGGGGTCAACGATGCGGCCTCCATCAACCGCTACACCGACCAGGTCATCCAGGCGGGTGGAGGCGCAAACATGCGCCCCGAGCAGATCGCAGAAGCGATCCAGTCGGCACAGCAGCGCACCAACCTCATCGGCCGCATGAGTGGGCTCCAGGGCGGCGCCCGCGATGCGGTCTTCACCGACGCGATCGGCACCGCGGTGCGCGGCCGGAACCTTGGCCTCGACCCGAGCGAGTTCACCGAACTGCACGGGATGCTCGGCAGCCGCGGCCTGACTGAGTCCGACCGCGCCGGGCTCGAGACGTGGTCCGTGGGCGCGCAGGATCGCGGCGCACTCGACATCTCGACGCTCCTGCGGCAGTCCAAAGCCGCGATCACGCAGCGCATGGCCGCCGCCAGCAACGCGCTCCCTGCGAACGCGACGCGCGAGCAGCGCTCGGCAGCGGAGGCCGGGGCGTTCCGTCAGGCCGTGGCCGAGGTCGAGGTGCTCAAGGACGCGGGCATCAACGCCGGCGTGGGGTCCAACGCCATGGCCACCTACGAGCGCGTGCTGAGCAACACCGGCACCCAGGCCAAGATGAGGGAGAACATTTCGCACATCCCCGACCGGGCGCTCCGGGCGCGCGTGACCGAGACCCTCTTCGACGCGAACGGCCTGCGAGAGGGGCTCACCAACCCGCTGATGTTCACCGGCGCGCTCCTGCACGCCGGGATGACCGACCCTACGGCCACGGCCAACATCTTCGCCGGGACCGGCGCGGGCAACCCGCAGTCGCTCGCTGCGAACGTCCGCCGGATGCAGACGGCGCTGCAGGGGCGCGACGCCGACAACCGCAGCGGCGTCGACCGGGTCGGCGCGTACCTCGCCCCTGGCGTCGCGATCACCCCAGAGGAAGAGGCGCGCCGGGCTGCGATGCGCCGCAGCCTGGGCGTCAACGTCGCCGAGGGCGAGTCCGTGCGAGGGATGACCAACACCCTCGGCCACGGCACCCAGGCGAGCATCTCCGACGCCGCGGCGCGCGCCGCGCGCACCAACCCCCTCGGCATGGTCGCCCTGGGGGCGTCCGTCCCCGCGCTCGGCGCGCTCGTGGCGAAGGTCCCCGGCGCCGCCAACGTGCTGGGTGGGCTCGCGCTCATGAAGTCGGTCGTCACGGGCACAACGGTGGACGGCACGCAGCTCTCGACGGGTGACCGCGTGCGTCGCGGCGTCGGCTACGCGGCCGGCGCGGCGGTCGCCGCGGCCTCCCCCTTCCTCGCGGCCCCGATCGCGGCCATGGCGCTCATGCCCGGCCTCATGGACGTGGGCCGGGTTGGCACCAACCAGTTCCGCGGGTCGGGGATGCGGGAGGCGGTGGGCCAGGGGATCACGCGCGCGTTCCTCGACGCGCTCCCCGACAGCATCGCTCGCGCGATCAGCCGCGCCACGATCACGGTCACCGTCAGCCCGACCGAGGGCGTACACCGCGAGACCGCCCACGCCGGGAACGGCGGTCGCTGATGACCATCGACGCGCTCAAGGAGCACCTCTCTCCGTTCGCCTTCGAGGGCGTGGAGTTCCCGGGGCTCGACACCTCTCTCGTCGGCGGCCACGACTCGGCCAAGCACGCGGGATACCGCCAGCGCGGCGCCGACGTCGAGACCACCGGTCCGAAGGCCAAGGTCATCAAGGTCAAGGTCCCGCTCTACAACAGTCTGCGCTGGCCCACGCCGCTCTTCCCGGGCGTCTACGCGGACCTCGTGCGGGTGCTTGATGCGCGTGGCGAGGGCCTCCTCACGCACCCGACGCGCGGCCTACTCACCGTGCACGTCGACGAGTGGACCGAGCAGATCGACGGGAAGACGAAGGACGGGCTCACGCTCGAGATCACGTTCACCGAGCAGCGGGGCGAGGCCACGCTGGTGGACTTCAACACCCCCGCTGCACCCGCCGACCTCGCGATCGCTGGGGCAGTCGCCGTCGAGGCCGCCGCGGTCGAGCTCAGCCTCGTCGACCGCTTCCTCGGCTTCGTCGACGACGTGACCGCCGTGATGGACGAACTCGCCTCGGCGGACGCCTCCATGACGCAGGCCATCGCCACCGCCGACGCCCTCGTGCGCCGGTGCGAGGAAGATCTCGCGGACCCGGCGTTCGCCGCATCGCAGTACTTCCCCCTCCGGAGCGCCCTTGGGGCCACCACTGCGGCCGTCGTGGCGCGCAGGGCCGAGCGCGCCGGGGACCAGCCAGGAACCTTCCGTCTGCCGGTCGCCATGTCGATCGCGGAGGTGGCCGCGCACCCGGACGTCTACGGTGACGCCTCCCGCATGGGCGAGCTGCTCGAGGTCAACGCCCTCGCCGACCCGAGCGAGATCCCCGCGGGCACCACGCTCCTGGTTCCGGTCTGATCATGGCGCAGTCGCACGAGGTCGAGCTCACCATCGGCGGGCGCTCGCTGACGGCCTGGGACGAGGTGGTGCTCACACACGACCTGCTCACCGCAGGCTCGGCCCTTACGGTCACGCTCTGGCGCGGCCGGCAGACGCCCGCGATGGCCGCGCGGGCCCGACGCGTCCTCACCCTGTTCGCGCCGATGGAGGTGCGCGTCGACGGGGCGTTGCAGTTCGTTGGCACCGTCGAGCGGGTGCGGTCTGGCGCCGACCGCGAGGGCGCCAAGCTCATCGTCTCGGGCCGCGACCTCTCGGCGGCGATGCTCGTGTCCGACGTCGACCCGCGGCTCTCGCTGCACGACCTCACGATCGCTGAGGCCATCACCCGGGCCGTCGCCCCCCTCGGCCTCCCGCTCGTTGTCGCCGCCACGGCGGCCGATGCCCGGGCCATCTCTGCGGGGCGCGCCCACCCTCGCGGCACGCCCAAGCGCGACACCCGCCGCGCCCACGTCGACCAGTGGAAGCCCCGGCCCGGCGAGAAGATCTGGGCGTTCTGCGAGCAGCTCGCGCGGCGTCACGGGTTCCTGCTCTACGTGGGCCCCACGGCCGCGGGGCAGGGGCTCATCCTCGACAAGCCCGCCTACGACGCCGAGCCCCTCTACGACCTCACCCGGATCGCGGTCGGCGACGGGTACGAGGGCAACCTCCTCGCGGGCTGGGAGGACACCAACGGCACCCAGGTCCCCACGGCCGTGACGGCGTACGGGCACACCTCGCTCCTCGCGGGCGAAGACGCCCGGTCCGAGGCGCGCCAGGAGAACCTCGCCCTCCAGAGTGACCGGGTTCAGTCGGCCCCGGCGCCGCGCCCGCGGTACGTGCACGACCCGCGCGTCCGCTCGCTCGACCAGGCGCGCCAGCGAGCCCGCAGCGAGATCGCACGGGCCAACCAGCAGCTCTTCGCCTACGAGGCGACGGTGCAGGGCTGGGGGCAGGCGCCCTTCCTCTATGCGATCAACGCGACTGCCAACCTCCGGGACGACCTCGAGGGGATCCGCGACCGGCGTCTGATCACCAAGGTCGACCTGCGCCGCTCCCGCACCGGGGGCCACACGAGCACGCTCTCACTCTCGCCGCGCGGCACGATCGTCCTGGAGCCCGAGTCATGAGCTTCCCCCAGAAGGTGGTGCGCGCGGCCTACGGCGCCGTCTCCAAGCTCCTCGAGCTCCAGCTCCGGGGCGTCGGCAACGAGGCTGACGACGACACAGCGGCGCCGACGGACGCCGCGGCGTTCCCTCAGTCGATGGGCCTGGCGGTGCTGCCCGTGATCGCCGCCACCCTGCGCGCCCACGTCGAGCAGGGCGGCGACGAGCCGTACGTCAAGAGGCTCTGGGACAAGGCCCGGACGCCCACGGACCTCGTCGCGGGCGAGACCCGCCTCTACGCCGTGGGGAACATCGCGCGGATGCTGCGGCTCCTCACGGACGCCGCCGTGCTCGAGGCGCCGTCGATCAAGCTCGGTGCCGCGGCAACGAAGAAGGTCAACCGCGAGGGCGACGCGGTCGACTGCGGGACGCTCACGTTTGCGTTCACGCCCGGCTCGGCTGCGGCGCTCAGCATCACCTACACGCCGCCCGCGGGCAGCGGCGCAGGGTCCACGGTGCTCGCCGCCGGGTCGGGCGACATCTCGCTCATCGGGCGCACCGGCCCCGGCTCCAACAAGGTCCGCGCGGAGGATTGATGGCCACCGTCGCCCGCTTCATCGACCCCGTGACCGGCGACGTCGCCCTCGACGGCCGCACCTGGCAGCGCGCGCTCACCCCCGAGCTCGCGATCGTCGTGAACGTCCTGCGCACCCCGCTCGGCTCGGCCGGCCGCGATCGCACCTACGGCGTCGAGGAGGTGGACAACGAGACCCCCAACGCCGTCGCTCGCTGGAAGGCCGCCGTCGCCGTGGCGTTGAAGCGCTGGGTCGACCGCGGCACGATCCGCGAGCTCGTCGTCGAGGCGCGCACCGAGGCCGCCCCCACCGGCACGGTGCTGCGCTCCACCGTCACCTTCCGCGGGCGCGATGGGCGCTCGCAGTCGATCGAGATGGAGCGGTAGGCTCGAGCTGGCGTTCCGGTATGCTCGGCCGATGGACAAGCTCGACGGGCTGATACATTGGGCGAGCGGCATCGATCGTTCTGCACAGTTCGAGGTCATCCGCCGACTGACGGCGATCGCGCCGGGGGCGATGATCGCCATCCCGAGCGAAGTGAACGATCCGAAGCGGTCTCCTGCCGCCGCCGTGCTGAACGAGCTCGCTCGCTGGTCGCCGACCCCGCTTCAGCGCGACGGGCTCTTCCTTGCCCTAGCGTCGTGGCTCGACGTGTTGATGCGTGTGGACGGGGCAACGTTTTCAGAACAGATCCAAGGCGTCCCGATTCGCGCGGCGACCGGGTCCGCTGCCCCGGTCACCGACGAGGTGCTCGCTGCCTTCATGCCTCACCAGATGATGGCCGCTGCCAAGGCGGCGAACCAATGGGCCAGCGCGGTCGGTTCGTGGAAGGAGTTTCGCCGTGGAGCGACTTGAGCGGGTGTCGGAGATCGAGATCGGTGCCTTCCTGGCTCGCTGCGCCTCGGGCCGCGCGACTCCCGACGACGAGATCGTCCAGGCGCTGTCCTGGCGTATGCCGTGTCTCCTCGCCGAGTTGCTGGCGCTCTCGCCGGGGCAGCGCGCGAGGCTGCTTGCGTCCCTCGCCGCGCCCCGAGTTGCCGCGCCCGCCATCGCCTCCGCCGCCTGACCCCGCGCGGTCTTCGCAGCCTCTGTCCCCAGGACAACACCCATGCCCTTCACCCCCCGCATCGCCGCGACCATTCGCGACGCGCTCCTGGCCGACTGGCGCGCCCGCTACCTCGCGCTCTCGCCCCCGCAGGACCTCTCCATCGAGGAGGGCAGCGACGCGTACAACGCCGCCGATGCGTGGTCGAAGTCGTTGGAGCCGACGGAGTACCTCGCGGGACAGGCCTCGGCGCGGGTGCTCGTGCGCGGGCAGTTCGGCACGGAGCTGGACACCTCGGCGTCCGACGACGGTACGCAGCGCAAAGCCGCGACGGCCGCGCAGCTCTCCGTGCCGGTGACCGGCCCGGCGATCAACGGCACCACGGCGACCAACGGCGCCACCCTCTCATCGTCCGACGGCCTGCGCTTCGTCCCGATCGACCCCGATACCGGCGCCGCCCTCACGTCCGTCACCGTGGATGGCAGCGCTCAGGCGACCCTCACCGTCGAGTGCACGACCCTCGGTACCGACGGGAACCTCCCGACGCCCACGACGCTGACCTGGTCGACGGCGCCCATCGGCTTCGCGGCCACTGCAGCAACCAGCGGCATCACCCGGCAGGGCACCGCCACAGAGAGCGACACCGCGCTCCAGGCCCGGCTCATCGAGCGGCGGCAGGCGCGCCCGGGCAGCGGCAACCCCGCCGACGTCCGCCAGAAGCTGCTGGAGTACGCCGGGGTCGACGAGGTGTTCGTGCACCCGTGCATGGCGCCCGACGGCACCTACGCGCTCGGCTGCATCACCGCGGTGGTGCTCGGCCCCGCGGCGGGCGACTCGACGGCGCCAGGGATCTTCTTCGACGCGCCGACGGGCTCGCCGCGCACGCAGGCGCTGATGAAGCGCTTCCTGCTGGGGGAGGTCGACGCCGACGGCGAGGAGATCCTCGAGGCGGAGCGGGAGGGGTTCCTCCCGGCGCCGATCCACCCGGACAACGTAACGGTGGTGTCGCCTGGAACCGTCGCGTCCGAAGTGGTCGTCACGGTCACGACCTCCGTCGACTACCCGCCGAGCTTCGTCGGGAGCTACGTCGTGGCGGCCGCGCCCGCGCCGACGACCACGACCTTCTCAACGACGACCCCGATCGACGGGACCGGCCCGGGGAAGATCGAGCCGGACAACATGATCGCGATCAACGTGAGCACGCCCGCGAAGCGCGGGGGGTTCACGCGGGGGAAGGTCCTGACGGCGGCGGGAACGAGCGTGATGCTGGCCGAGGCGCTCCCGGCCGCGCCAGTCGCCGGGACCACCATCTACCCGACCACGGCCGCATGGCAGGGCATCCGCGACGCGGTGTTCGCGACCTTCGACGCGCTGGGCTCTGGCAACCCAGTCATCATGCCGTCGCGGGAGCAGCGGTTCCCGGCCGAGTCGTGGGGGCGCCCTGCCACCATCCGCGCCTCGCAGCTCATCGCGGCGATCATGGCCGTCCCTGGGGTGACCGACGTGACCGTAACGATCAGCGGGGGCACGGGGGCGACCGGGTCGATCCGGCACGTTGTCTGGCTCTCGACGCTGACGATCGTGCCGGGGTGATCATCGCGGGCACGACCACGACGTTGTCGTGTCCGCGGCGCAGTTGCAGAAGCTCTGAACCATGGTGGGGCTGGTTCGGTACGTCCCGCACCGCTGACACGCCAGCGTGTTGGCGGCATACCGCTGAAGCAGCATCACGTCGGGCGTGCGCGAGGCCACGCACCGGGCGGTGCCCTGCCATGTCCGCTCGCTTGAGCTGAAGTGGCGATCCTGAAGCGTCAGGCAGTACGCGTTGAGCTCCGCACTGCCCGCGCTGTCCTCGGTCCCGTCGCAGTTGTCGTCGAACCCGTTGCATCGTTCCGTAGCCCCGGGATGGCGGTCGCGGTCGGTATCGTCGCAGTCCATCCCTCCGCACGCCGGGATCGTCGCCCCGTCCCCATCGGCATCGCAGGCCACGCAGGCAGATGCGAAGCACCCACGGCCCGCAGCGCACGCTGCCCCGCAGGCGCCGCAGTTCGCCCCGCTGCTCCGCAGGTTCGTCTCGCAGCCGTTGGCCGGGTTGCCGTCGCAGTCGGCGAGGCCTTCGGAGCACACGCCGACCCCGCAGCGACCACTGAGGCACGCTGCGCTCATCGCGCCAGCGGGTGTCACGCAGGCCACGCCGCAGCAGTTCCCGACCGTGGCGGAGGTACATCCAGCCGGAAGAACGTCAGCGGGCACGTCCACTCCCACGTCCCCCGGCCCGGCATCGGGCAGCGCGGGCCGATCCTCGCCGACGTCCGCCGCGGGCGCGTCCCCGCCACCGGCGTCGATCGCCACGCAGGCCCCGCCGCTGCACACCGTCCCGACGCCGCACGCGCTCGAGCAGGGGCCCGAGTCGGGGAGCAGCACAGGGTCAGCGGCGCAAGCGGCGAGGGTGAGGCAGAGCAGGAAGAAGGATCGCATCCCCGGACGGTAGCTCAGCCAGGCGCCGAACGAACAACCCACGGAGACCGAGAACATGAACATCGAAGCCCAGGCCCGATCCGCAGCCGTCGCGACCACCGCGTGCCGCTACCTCCGCCCCGTCGTCGAGCGGCGGGTGCTTCGCGCCCTGCGCGCCGCGGTCCGCAACGGCCAATCCGCCGAGCGCATCGCCGCGCTGGCCGCGGCCCTCACGGCGCTGAAGGGGTAAGCCCCCTACGTCGCGCGGCTGCCCTTCGGGGTGACCCCGGCGCAGATGCGGTCGACTTCCGTGACGACGTCCGCTGGCGCCCTTGGGGGCGCACCCCGCTTCGCATCGAACGCGGCCACCGCGAGCACCGCCCGGATGCGTGCGGAGACGACATACTTCATGTCGCCCGGCACCTCGATCTTCTCGCCCACCGATGCCTGTAGGTACGCGGACAGGTAGTGGCTGAACTCTTCTTCGCTCATCGGGAATCACCTCCGATCCGACGGTAAAGGCGGCGGACAGAGCTCCCAAGGCTCCCCGCGCTGCTCTCTAGCCTCCGCAGGAGCTCTCCCATGAACATCCTCTCCACCGCCCCCACGCGCGCCGGCGCCGCCGGGGATGTCGCCCGCCGCCTCGCCTACTGGATGGGTCCGGCCATCCGCGCGGCGGACAGGGCGGCGGACCTTCGCTGCGCGCTCGGCCGCAGCCGCTCCGTCCACGCTCCCGTGGTACAGACCCCGCCCTCTGGTACGCTCCCGTGATCGAGGCCTCCTGATGACCCTGCCCCTCACCAAAGCCGAGCAGCTCTACAACGAGGCGGTCGCGCGTCTGAACAACGAGTGGGACGTCATCGATCCGTTCACACTTCGCCGGTGGCTTCGGGATGGCCGGGGTCTACTGGACCACGCTGACGACTTTGGGCGGTGGCAGCTCTGGACGATCATCGGACACTGCGAGTTGCGACTTGCCATGGTGGCCCCGAGCGCGCGCGCCCGGCTGGAAGCCGCTCACGCCGCGTACGAAGAGGCGCACCGCATCCGGCCGTCGAACCCGCACTCCATCGTCGACGTGGGCCGTGCTCTTGGTCATCTCGGCCGACCCCGGGAGGCGCTCCCCTACTTCGAGCGGGCCGAGCAGATCTACGCGCCGGACTCGGTGGAGCGGGTCATCGTCCAGGCGAATCTGGCAATGGCCCACTACAGCCTGGAGGATTCACCCCGCGCCAACGTGTTTCTTCGGCGGGCGATCAAGAGCGTCCGGCCTGACGATGCGCACACGCTCCTGCAGCTCGCTCAGACGGCGGCGCAACTGGGGCACGAGGACGACGCGGCGGAGATCTTCGTGCGGTTTCTCGCGGCATCGCAGCGGCGCGAACGAGGCGACGCACCGGCGGCGGACGTGATCCGGCGCACGCCGTCCGAAGTGATGCTGCGCGCTGTACGGGCGAATGCGCTTCGGGATGCGCTGGTCAACGTGCTCGCACGCGCTGAGGAGCCCATTCCCGACGACATGGCCACGTCCGCGGAGCGAGTGCTGTCGCCGGAGGGCTGGGCCCGCTTTGAGAGTTTGGTTGAGGCGTGAGCGCGGCCATGGAGGTGCGACGGCTGCTCTCGAAGGACATGATTAGCGACTTCAGCTGTGGCACGTCGGCGCTGGACGACTACCTCTCGAAGCACGCGCGCGAGAGCGCGGGTCGGCAGTGGAACGCGACGTGGCTCGCGATCGACACCGAAGGCGACGACGCGATCGCCGGGTACGTGACGATGGTCCCCGGTTCGGTCCGAAGCGCGCTCCTGAAGCCGCTCATACCCCGGCTCCCGGGATATCCCGCGCCGGTGCTGCTGCTCGCGAAGATGGCCACAGACCTCCGGTTCCGGGGTCGGGGCGTGGGGACCCGGCTCCTGCGGGAGGTCTTCCGTGCGGCCCTCACCCAGGCCGAGCAGGTCGGCTGCGTGGGCGTGTTCACCGACGCCAAGCCCGATGCCGTGGCGTTCTACGACCGGCAAGGGTTCGTGCTGGTCGAGGCGCCCCAGGCAGAGGTCGGCACGACGGCGATGTTTCTGACGATGCCCGCGGTCCGGGAGCGGCTCGTGGCGCTCGCCGACGCGCCCCAGTAGTCCCCGCGGCGCTGCCGTTCCGACTGCCCGTCCCTGATCCCTCCGCGGCCCGTCGCCCCACCTGGCGCGCGGGCCGCGCTCGTTCTGGAGCCCCCATATGACCCAGTCCCTCCCATCCGGCTCCACCGCGGCCGACCGGATCGCCCGTGAGCTCGCCCGCCTCCGCGGCCCAGAGATCTCCCCCTCCGACGGCACCCTCGTCGCTGAAGACCTCCGCGCCCAGGGCGGCGCCGCGGCCCTGGCGCGTGCGACGATCCAGCGAGCGATCGCCCAGGCCCACCCGAGCACCGCGACCGACCTGCTGCCGGAGCTCGAGGCAGAGTACGGCCTGCCGAGCGGGTCCGCGCTCTCGACCTCCGCGCGCCAACTGCGGCTCCTCGCGAAGTACCGGGCGCGGGGCGACGGCTCGCTGAACGCGCTCGCTGTCACCGTGCGGACGCTCGTGCCGACGGCGACGCTGCTCGCCATCGCCGCAGCCGCCGTGGCGGACACCGCCCCCGACGCGGTGTTCAACCTGGTAGTGCTGGTCCCGCTCGCCACCATGGACGACGCGAACGTCCTCGCCGAGCTCGACGCGCTCCTCGGCCAGCAGGTCACCAGCTACGCGAACTGGACCTACGGCCGCGGCGCGGGCCCCGACATCGACCCCTTCCTCTGCGACCGCACCGACTCGCAGTGCGACGTCGACCTCCTCGCCTCGTAGCCCCCTCCACCGATCGGAGCCCCCATGTCCGGAGCCGCCTTCAGCGCAACCCCGAGGTTGCAGCAGCCGGTCTCGCCTGCGCTTCCGCAGGGTGACCCGAGCAACCTCGCCCTCGCCCGCGAGCTGCTCGACAACCGTGCGCTCTTCCTCGCGGTGGCGCGCGGGCACTCCCCCGGCGACGTCCGCGTCACCGTGGGCGGAGACGCCGCGGCGCCCTCGCTCGCCGTCACCGACGCCGAGCCCGTCCCTGTGCGCGACGAGGACCTCGTGTGGCGCGCGGCCGGCCCCCTCGCAGGGACCGTGCTCCCGGGCGCGCTCGCCGCCTCCACGATCCACTACCTCTACCTGCGCTCGGCGACGGACGGGACGATCAGCTACGTCGTCTCGACGACGGCGCCGACGACGGGCAGCTACCGGGCCACCGGGGACGAGCTGCAGCGCCACGTCGCGACCTTCGCCACGGGCCTCCTCGGCTTCCCCCTTCCGGCCGTGGTGGGCACGCGGAGCGGGAAGTACATCGCGAGCGGCAACCGCAACGAGCTCTACGTGCTCAACAACGCACAGGCTACGAGCTGGGCCCCGGTCGACCTCTCGGCCCTGGTCCCGCCTTCGGCCACCACGGCGTGGGTCATGGTCCGGGCCTACCGGGCCGCGGCGGATGCGGGCGTTCGGGAGGTGCAGCTACGCCGGGCCACGGCGGATGCGGGCTCGTTCATCGCCGCTGCGGCGCACCCATCGAGCGCGGGCGGCATCGACATCGACACCTACGACGAGAAGCTCGTGGCCATCCCGCTCACGGCACAGGCCTTCGAGTACCAGCTCAACGCGGCCGTCACCGTGGGCGCGCCCTACGGCGCTCGCTTCATCGTCGTGGGGTGGGAGTAGGCCATGCAGCGCGCAGGAACCTTCGCCCGCGGGAGCCACATCCCGGGAGCCACGCTCAACCGCATCCAGGACGAGGCGGCGGGGCTCAAGACCGCCACCGGCACGGTCACGGGCACCGTCGCCCTCGCCGGTCGCGACGGCCGCTACTGGTCGTCTCCCGACGCGGGGGTGGCGGACGGCGCCATCGCCGTGATCGATGCCTCACGCGACTGGAAGAGCCACCGGGTGCGGGGCACCTTCGTCCGCCTGACTGCAGCCGACCAGCGCCTGCATGGCGCCGCTGCCTGGAAGCGAAACGACCCCACGCAGGCGATCGCGGTCCGCTCCTTCGACGACGGCTGGACCGGCGTGAACACCGTCGCGATCGCCGCGGCTCCCGTGATCGGTGCGGGGGTCTTCGCGATCATCCTCGACGAGCTCGGCGATGGTGTCGACCGCGTCTTCCTCTACGCCCGCGAGTCGGACGGCGCGCTCTGTCTCTTCAACGACACCGGCTCCGCGCTGCACGCGGAACTCGACTACGAGGCCTCGGGCGCGAGCACGTCGACCGCGACGGCGCCCACCGTCCCCGGGTTCCTCTTCGGCGACCTCGACACCACCGACGCCACCTGGACGACGGTGCCCGGGTGCAACGCGACCCTCGCGCAGTCCTCGACGGTGACCTTCCAGGGGATGGTCTCGGCCATCCGCGACGACGGCACCGAGGGCGGGAGCTGGACCTTCACGGCGCGCGCTCGCCGTCCCGCGAGCGGCGTCCCGGTGATGGGCACGGTGCTCTTCGGGCTCGTCGATGCCGACGACGCGACCTGGGACGTGCGGGTGCAGGTGAGCGGCTCGGACGTGGTGGTGCAGGTGATGGGCGCGGCCGCGAAGAACGTGACCTGGCGCGCTGAGATCCAGACGACGGAGGCGGTGATCTGATGGCCAACCGATACGCAGCAACCAGCGCCACCCCCAACACCGACGTCGACAGCCTCGGCGGGGGCGCGACCCCCGACACGATCACCCCAACGCTCACGCCCGGGGGCTGGACCTCGGGGCAAAACACGGTGCTCGTCACGGTGACAGACTCCCTCGGGGCTCCGCGGATCGGGACGCCCGTGCGCCTGACGCACACGTCCACGGGCGGAGCGTACAGCGCGCCCACGCTCAACCTGGGCGTGCAGCTCGCGGCGCAGCAGAACGCGGCGAACGACGGCGGTCACCTGCTCGCGGTGACCGACTACCTCGGGCGGGTGCAGGCGCTGTGGAATTCCCCCACGGGCACCACCACCACCGTCACCGCGGTGGTGCTCTCCGAGGCCCCCGCCTCGCTCACCCTCACCCCCTTCGTGTCGCCGTGACCCCCCAGCTCGTCCAGATCGCCATCGGGCTCATCGGCGCGCTCCTCGGGATCGCGGTCACCTGGGGCTCGCAGCGCCGCACCGTCGACCAGCTCACCGAGGCCGTGAAGGAGCTCACGAAGAAGATCGAGCTCATCGCGGCGCTGGAAAAGGCCGACGCGCTCCACGCCCAGGAGGCTGTGCACCAGCGCGAGGCCTACGCGCGCCTGGAGTCCCGCGTCGACCGCCTCGAAGAGCGCGTCTCGTCGCTGCCCCGCTGACCCCTGCGGGGGTCTGCCGCCTTTCTGCCACCCGAAGGAGCCCTTCCATGTTCTCGACCATCCTCCACGCCCTCACCGCCTTCGTCGCCGCACACCCCGGCGGCGCCGCGTGGCTCGCGGCCACCCTGCTGGCGATCTACCGCACACGCACCCCGGCGCAGTGGGTCGCTCTCGGCGAGTCCAAGGCGCGCCTCCAGGGCCTCTTCAAGATGGCGCGCGGCGCGGGCTTCGACCCGACCCGCGTGCTCGACGGCGCCGTGCAGACCATCACCGGCCATCGCATCCCCGACCCGCGGGAGCTGGTGATCGCCTCGCAGGCCGCCGAGCTCGCGCAGCTCCGCGCCGAGCTCGCGGCCTACCAGCGCCGCGTCGGCGAGTCGCACGCGGTGACGCAGCCGATGGGTGATCCGACCGCACAGGCCAGCGGTTCGCGCGCGGGCAGTCCGCCCAGCTTCGACCCGCAGCAGCGCCAGACGATCGCCCCCGAGGTCGCCGCGCAGCTCGCTGACGAGGTGGTCCCCCGCGACCCATCCGCCACCCGCTGACCTCTCCCGCTCTTACTCACCCACGTAAGGAATCCACGCCCATGAAGAAGCTCATCCTCCTCGCCTTCCTCGCCGTCGCCTCCCTCGCGAGCTGCACCCCGCCGCCCCCGCCCGCCGACGGCGGCGTCCCGGTGGTCACCCCCTCGGACTGGACGCGCACCGCGCACCTGTCCGTCACCGTCGGCCGCGGCCTCATCGTCGTGGCGCGGCCCATCGTCGAGGCCCTCGCCGTCGACCCGGGGCGCACCCGCGCCCGCCGCGCCTTCGACGCCGCCGACCAGGCGCTCCTCGGGCTCGACCACGCGCTCTCGGCCTACGAGGCCCGCGGCGGCGACCGCTGCGCGGCCTACGCGGCGACGGGCGGGGCGATCGTCGCGCTGCACGAGCTCGCGCAGGTGCTGGCCGACAACGGCATCGCGCTGGGGGTGCCCCTCGGTCGCGTGGTCGACCTCGTTGCGTCGGTGGCGGACACGCTGGTCCCTGCCTGTCAGGTGGATGCTGGCTTCGCGTCGGCGGGCGGCCGGGTCAACGGGCAGCTGCGGGCCATCGAGGATGCCGCTCGGCTGCGGGGCGTGATCCTGCGGCGGGACCTCGACGGGATCGCGCCGGCGCTCGACGGGGGTGTGCGGTGAAGGAGCATATCCTCCAGTTCTTCGCGTGGTCGCACCTCCCGGAGCGCCTGCAGGCCGTGTCGCGTCCGTTCGGTGAGTTGGCCGATACCATCGTCGCGACGCTGCCGCGGAACCCCGAGCGAACCGTCGCGCTCCGCAAGCTCCTCGAAGCGAAGGACGCTGCTGTGCGCGCCGCGCTCGCGAAGGAGGATGCCTGATGGTCGCCATCGACCTGCGCCGCACCTGCCCCGTCACCGTCGTCGAGGACATCGACGCGCCCGGCACCGCGCCGGGCTCCATCGAAGTCCGTGGCGCGGGCACCGAATATGGCGGCTACGGCTACGCCTGCCCGGGCTGCGGCTCGCTCTCCTTCCTCGCGATCGGCTCGGAGAACCCGTCGCCGCGCTGGCGCGTCACCGCTGGCGACGTCGCGAAGCCCGAGACCGTCTCCCTCTCGCCGTCGATCCTGCACAGCGTCGAGCGCGGCGGCTGCGGCTGGCATGGCTACCTCACCAACGGAGTCCTCGCCCCATGCTGAACACTCCCCGCGCCCTCGGCTGGCACCCGCCCGAGTCCCGCGGTCGCGCCCCTCACCAGGGCCTCCGCGTCGCCACCCCAGGCGGCTTCGCCGCGCTGCGCCCCGAGGTGCTGCTCGAGCACCTGCCGCCGGTCTACGACCAGGGCTCCGTCGGCTCCTGCACCGCGCAGGCCCTCGCGTGCGCCGTCGAGGCGCTGCTCCCGCGCGCCGGGTACGCGGCCGAGCGGCCCGACCGCGCGATGCTCTACCGCCGCGAGCGCGACATGATCGGCACGCCCTACGAGGACTCCGGCGCGATCCTCGCCGACGGCGTCGAGGCGCTGCGGCGCGGCTGGGAGCCCGAGGCCATCGAGCCCCCGCCCTTCTTCGACCGCAGCTGGCGCGAGCAGGCACCCACCCTCCCGGCGACGGCGCCGCGGCTGGTGTCCGCCGAAGCGCTCGACTTCGACGCGTTGACGATCGCGACGGAGCTGGACGCGGGGCACGTCGTCGTGGTCGGGCTCAGCGTCACCGAGCAGTGGTCTGCGGCCTGGGGCGTCGAGGCGCTCCCGGAGCCCGGCGGCCGGGTGATCGGCGGGCACGCCGTGGCGCTGGTGGGCTACAGCCTCCCGCGCCGCTGCTGGGTCGTGCGCAACAGCTGGGGCCCGCAGTGGGGCACGGGTGGCAGCGCGCTCCTCCCGTGGGCATGGACGGAGATGCCCTGGTGCGGCGAGGCGCACAGCCTCCGCGCCGTGCGGAGGGCATCGTGAGGCGCGCCCTCGTGCTGGCGCTCCTGCTCTCGGGCTGCGCCGACGCCGTGCGCATCTCCGTTGCCGCGGGCCGGGTGGTCTGCGGCGCCCTCGGGTGCCCGTGCACGTCGGCCGCGTCGAGCGGCGGCGCGCTGCTGGGCTTCGACGTGTACCCCGACGGCGGGGTGCGGCCGGTCTACGCGGGAGAGGGACGATGAACATCAACACCGTGATCGAGTCGGCCGAGAGCGTCGTGCAGGAGCAGCTCCGCAAGAGCGCTCCGCCGCGACCGCTCACCCGCCGCCACGCGCTCACCCTCTGGTCTGGCGACGGCCTGCCCTCGGCCGTGCAGGTCGCCACGCCGCTCCTGCTCGACGCGCGCCCCGCCGTCGTCCAGCTCCATGCGGGGCCCCAGGGCCTGCGCGACCACCTGCGCGCCGCGGCCTTCCGCGTGCGGGCGACGCTCCCCGACGTCGCGCTCTGGGTGGGCGTCGCCTGGGACGGCTGGGTGGACGAGGTCACCGCGGCGACGGTCGACCGCGTGATCGAGCGCGTGTACCTCCCGGCGGCGAAGGCCGCGCGGGACATCGGCGCCGAGCTGCTGGTGATCAACTCGGAGGCGGCGGGCAAGGTGCACCCCAAGGCCGCGCGGCTGCTCGCGTGCGTGGCCATCGACCGCATCCGCGCCGAGTGCCCGGGGCTGGCGATCGGCCACACGGCCTACGACCACCCGCACTACCACCCCGAAGAGCGCGACCACGGCGGGAAGATCGACCCCGACGAGGAGGGCTACCCCTGGTCGGCCTACCTCGGCGGGGCGCAGGCGAAGGCCGCCGGCGTCGAGCTCCCGAAGAGCGGCCCCGTCGACCTCGAGCTGCCGCAGCGGTACGCCGCGCCCGCGAAGCCCGAGGGGCGGCCGCAGCCGATGGCGGGCGTCGGGTCGCTGCAGCGACGCATCGCGGGCTCCCGCGCCAGCTTCGCCCGCGCCGCGGCGCTTGGGTGGATCGACCCGGCCGTCCCGGTGCTCAGCTACGTCCAGGCGCACCACGTCGACGCGCGGGACACCGCGGCGGTCGGGGCCTCGCAGCCGCTGGCGCTCTGGGCGGCGCCGACGCGGCTCGACGACCACGGGCGGCGGGCGCTCCGGGTGCTCTGCGCGGCTGAGCGCGGGGAGCTCGGCGCGGACCTCGGGCAGACCGACTGGCCGGTGATCACCGCCTGGGCGCAGGGGCGCGTCGGGGCCGTGGG
>Ga0066401_1000008_pt1 | contig 25343 bp, 27 predicted proteins | sample LakWasMeta1_LOW4_2_FD_59488 | JGI IMG/M metagenome (GOLD analysis project Ga0066401, IMG submission 59488) | Freshwater sediment methanotrophic microbial communities from Lake Washington under simulated oxygen tension - Sediment Metagenome 1_LOW4 | ecosystem: Environmental > Aquatic > Freshwater...
CAGCTGATCCACGGCGAAGTTGATGGAGTCCGCGATCGCGCCGGTAATGTCTTCGGTCACCGTCGCTTTTACCGTCAGGTCACCTTCACCGAGCGAACCGATTTCGTCCAGCAGTCGCAAAATAGCTTCCTGGTTACGCTGGTTGATTTGCTTGGTTTCACTCAGCTGTTGGCGCTGTGTTTTCGAGGTTTCTCTCAAGAGGAAGACCAGTGCCAGCAATGCCACCACGCCGGAACCGATAGCCCAATAGTTGTTCGGGAAAAGGCGTTTGAAGTTGATGGTGTCAAATGAATCCAGAAGCGCTTTCGAGGTTTCTTCCAGTGTGTTGGAATCGGCCGAAATCTGAGCATTGGATTGCTGCACTTCGAACAGGTCGGTCGAAGCCTGCAGAATGGAGTCCATTTCCTTCTGAGAATCGACGTACAGCTTTTCCACAGCACCCACGGCGGCGACGGCAGTCCCTGAGGAGACAGCACTGATGCCCATCGTTGAATTACCTTTCTTGAAGCCTTCCAGCACCTGCGTAAACACCGAGGAGTCACGCGAAAGCGCATCGGCAGCGGTAATGGCGTTATCGCCACCGGCACGAATTTCCGTTACGCGGCGTGACATACGATCGGCCAATACGATTTGGCGGTTAGCCAGATTGATCTGGTTCGAATTCGAACCGGTATCCGACATGCTGCGAACCACTTCGTCGAGGCGCGCAGAGATCTGTGGAATACGCGCTGTAAAGCTGTCTGCGTTGTCGGAAAATTCCAGAATTTGTTTCTGGCTTTGCGAAATCCGGTCGGCGTCTTTCGACATTCGGGTCCAGATGTCGGTCACCTTGGCCAAGGCAGAACTCACGCCAAGTGCATTTTTGTTGCCCTTGTAGGAGTCGACGCCTTCTGGACCACTGCCATCGTTCAAGGCCTTCACAATGGTGGCGATACGCCCCTTGGTTGCCTGGAATTCATCGAAAGCTTCGGCTTTACCTTCCACCGATTCCTGCGAATATTTCGCGAGTTTGTATGACAACACCTGCAACTCGGCACTGAGTGCGCGTGCATTGTTTTCACGATTATTCAGCTGTGTCTGCCTTGCGAAGTTAGCGGCAAATACAATGAGAGCAACCACCAGAATAATGGCCCAGATTCGGGTACCGAAACCCGATACTTTATTCGATAACGAGCTGAATTTGCTGCTCATAATTTAACCTCACCCCATAAAAAAACATTAGAAGCTGACTTCATAGGACAGCCTGCCGAAATTCTGGTGTGCGTGTCAGCAAAGACATGTTGAACACACCCCATTGTGAATCATTCAAAAGATAAGTCTGGCCTACGAAGTTGCCGTAACGACCTTCGTATTGCTCTTCAAGCTCGACACGGTGTGTGTCGTTGAAAGTTCGCTGGCCATACAATTCGTCGATCAATACGGCGACATTTCCGCCCGATTGCCGTATTACCAGCACGCGCTGGCCATCGTGCACCACGGTACGATCACCTTCCAGAAACTGCTTCAGATCAACGACCGGAATCAGGTTGCCGCGCACATTGGCAACGCCCAGCATCCACGGGTTCGCACCGGGCACCGGGGTGACGCCCGGCAAGGTAATGATTTCAACGATTTCATCGAACGACGAGACAAAACGGCGCTTGCCCAGACGATAACCGACGCCGCGCCAATGGCCGGCAGCCTCAATCATTTCAGGACGGCCCGGCGCATGCACCAGGGAGCGCTGCTCATAATCTTGCAACAGATCGAATGAAGTCAGGCGGGGGGCGGTATTGTTTGCCATACCGGCCTCAGCTCGCTTTCACGAATTTACGAATCGCCGACAGCAATTCATCGCGGGTAAAGGGCTTGGTCAGATATTCATCGGAACCGACGATACGGCCGCGAGCCTTGTCGAACAGACCATCCTTCGACGAAAGCATGATGACCGGAATGGCCTTGAACATCTGATTGTTTTTGATGAGCGCACAGGTCTGATAACCGTCAAGCCGAGGCATCATGATATCGACGAAAATTACCTGCGGCTGATGGTCTGCAATTTTTGACAAAGCCTCGAAACCATCCGTCGCGGTAACGACATTGCAGCCTTCCTTCTTCAGCAAAGTTTCAGCAGTACGACGAATCGTCTTCGAATCGTCGATGACCATGACACGCAAGCCGGCCAGGTTGTTGTCTTCCATCTCAATCCCCATTCCCTGTTTCATGGCGCCATGTATGGCATTTACACACTGACTTATATCTCAACCACCCGTTAAGGTGTCAAGCCTTATAAGCACTTTTTTAACAAAACGTGACAGTCTGCACCTCATCGCTTAGCCCTGTTAGGCTACACCTTCTTGAAGCCGGAGTCTTGGGATGTCGATTGCTTGTGCCGTTGTGATGGACCCGATTGACACGATAAATACCGCGAAGGATTCCACTTTCGCCATGTTGCTGGAAGCACAGCGGCGGGGCTATGCCCTGCATTACGTAAAACCGCGGAGTTTGAGCGTCAGAAACGGACAGGCATGGGCGAAGATGGCGCAACTGACAGTCACCGATCGCGCTGAAAACTGGTTTGAGCACAGCACCTTCGAACTCAGGCCGCTCAGCGACATGCAAGTTGTGCTCATGCGGACCGACCCACCGGTCGATTCGCACTATCTGCACGATACGATCATCCTGAGCCTGGCCCAAAAGGACGGCGTGCTGATCGTGAATGACCCACAGGGCCTGCGCGACCTGAACGAAAAGCTGGCTGCCCTGCTTTTTCCGCAGTGCTGTCCGGAAACCTTGGTCAGCCGCGACAAGGCCGAGCTCAAAAGTTTCGCGGAAACCCATGGCGAGGTTGTTCTCAAACCTCTGGATGGCATGGGGGGGCGCTCGATATTCCGCTCCCGGCATGGCGACCCCAATCTTAATGTCATTATTGAAACCCTGACCGACGGCGGCCAGGCTTTTGTCATGGCACAAAAATACATCCCCGAGATTATCGATGGTGATAAGCGCATTTTAATGATTGAAGGGGAACCCGTTCCCTATTGCCTGGCTCGAATACCGCAAGGCACTGAATTCAGAGGAAACCTGGCTGCCGGCGGGCGCGGCGAAGGCCGCCCCCTTAGCGACCGGGACCGGTGGATCGCGGCACAGGTTGGCCCTGAGTTGAAAAAACGGGGCATGATTTTTGTGGGCCTGGACGTTATCGGCGATTATTTGACTGAAATTAACGTGACCAGCCCCACTTGTATCCGTGAATTGGACAAGCAATTTGGATTGAATATTGCCGGCCAGATGTTTGACGCCATTGAGGTAAGACTTGAGCGGCACACCTGACTTAACAAGCGCAACACCCCACGTTGCTCCCAAAATCGGCCCCAATGAGCGTTTGAGCGCTACATTGGCCTTGGCCATCATTTTGCATGGCATCGTGATTCTTGGTGTCGGCTTCAGTCTCGACGATGCCGCCCCGGTGATGCCGACGCTGGACGTTATCCTTACCGAAACCCAGACCGCCGAGCCGCCCAAAGAGGCCGATTTCATCGCTCAGGCCAATAATAAAGGTGGCGGCGACCGGGACGAGGCCAGAAGACCTAGGGACACCCAGCTTGCCAACGTGCCCAAACCCGATCCCGGGGTTGCGCCCATCACCATGACCAAGCAGGCCCCGGCGCTGGAGCTGGATCCGAAGCAACGCTTACTGAGCACAACTGCCAATAGTCCGGATCAAGTCCTCAAGCCGGAGGAACACCCGCTAACCACGCCGCAAAAACTGCCGTCCGGCCGTGAATTGATGCAGCAAAGCCTCGAGATGGCACGCCTTGAAGCCGAGATTGCCCAAAAGAAAGAACTCTACGCCAAACGGCCAAAGAAAAAATTCATTTCCGCCAGCACGCAGGTCTATGAATACGCGGCCTATATGCGCGACTGGGTCCGCAAGGTGGAGCGAGTCGGCAATGCGAATTACCCCGAACAGGCACGCATCAAGAATCTTTCGGGAAGATTGGTCATGACCGTCGCCATCCGCGCCGATGGCAGCGTGGAAGACATCGTGCTTACGACACCCAGTGGCGTGGTGATTCTTGATCAGGCCGCGATAAAAATCGTACGGCTGGCGCAACCCTTCGCACCGATCCCGAAAACCTCGGAAAAAATCGACTTGCTGTACATCACCCGCACTTGGGACTTTGGTGCCGGCGAGCTGGAAACATTCTAGAACACGGGTCCGGGATTCAAGCCAGCAAGGCTTTCAATACCGCCATGCGAACCGCCACGCCATTGCTGACCTGCGGAAGAATTATCGATTGCGGGCCGTCGGCCACTTCATCGGCGATTTCGACACCTCGATTCATCGGTCCCGGATGCATCACGACGGCATTTGAATCTGCCAGCGCGAGACGTTTTTTCGTCAAGCCGTAATCCCGGAAATAACCGTCAAGCGATGCCACCAGACCTTCTTCCATGCGTTCGCGTTGCAAGCGCAGCATCATGACGACATCGACACCTCTGATCGCCTGATCGAAATCTTCGTAACGCGTACATCCATCGATGGTGCCATCGGTCGGCAACAAACTCGCCGGGCCGCAAACGCGAATTTCGCCGGTGTTCAATATGCGCAATGCATTCAAATCGGAACGGGCAACGCGCGAATGCCTGATATCGCCCGCAATCAAAATTTTAAGCTTCGAAAAATCATTGCCCTTCGCTTGCCGAATACTCAGCATGTCCAGAAGTCCCTGGGTAGGATGCTGGTGACGTCCGTCGCCGGCATTGATCACGCAGGTTCCGTGGTTCGCCGCTTCGGCCAGTTTCGAGACCGCACCGTTTTCCGAGTGGCGAATCACGAAGGCATTCACGCCCATGGCTTCAAGATTTTTGAGTGTATCGATTTCCGTCTCGCCCTTCTTGCCGGAAGAGGTCGATGCATCGAAGGTAAAAACATCGGCGCCGAGGCGTTGCGCCGCAAGCAAAAACGAGCTGCGTGTCCGAGTGGAATTTTCGAAAAAAAGATTGCAGACCGTCCTGCCCTGCAAGTGATGGCGAAGTCCCGAGCCGCCCAAGGCATCAGGGCGCAATTGCGCTGCGGAATCCAGCAGGCTTTCCAGCGCAGCGGCCGGCACATCTTCAAGACTCAGGAAATGCCTGAAACGGCCGTCCGGGGAAAATTGCAGACTCATGTGGGTTCCACCTTTGATATCGATTGCGGGAAGTTCATGTCAATGGATGTCCGTGCGCCCGGCTCATTCAGCCAGCGCTCGACGATAATCACGGCGGCGAGTGCGTCGAGATTGGCGGCATGATTGCGCTTCTTGGTGCCGGCGCGGCGCGCTTCGGCAAACCGTTGCGCCGCTTCGATGGATGAATTGCGTTCGTCGATCTGCTCGACCGGAAGCTGGTAACGCTTGCCGATTTCGACGGCGAATTTTCGTGCACGCAATCTGGAAGCCTGATCGCCACCATCGAGCGTCTGCGGATCACCGACGACCAGCGCCTGCGGCATCCATTCCTTGATCCAGCGATTCAAACTTGCCCAATCCACCTGATTATCGAACACGTCGAGCACACCGACTTCACGCGCACTCATCGAAATGCAATTTCCGACGGCTATTCCTATTCGTCTTGCGCCGACGTCGAAACCCAGCACGGTATTAATATTGCCCACTATGCCCGGCCCGAATAATCGGTGATTTGCGAAAGATTGACGCCCAGGCTTTTGGCTGCGGCCTGCCATCGGGCACCAATCGGGGTGTGGAACAAGATTGCCTGGTCCGCTTCGACCGTCAGCCAGGCATTCGCGGCGATTTCCGCCTCCAGCTGCCCGGCCGACCAACCGGCGTAACCCAGTGCAACGACGGCATTTTTCGGCCCCTCGCCTTTCGCCATCGCTTCGAGAATGTCTCGCGACGTGCTGACGGCGAGGCCGTTGCCAAAGCGCAGCGTGGAATTCCAGTCGCGAGGATCATCATGCAGGATGAAGCCACGATCGGGCTGCACCGGACCACCAAGCAACACGGGAATATCGGACAGCTCTTTCGAATCACTGGCGATCTGCATTTGCTCGAAGACTTCGCCCAGGCTGAAGTCGGATACCCGATTGATCATCAAGCCCATGGCGCCTTCGTCATTGTGCTGGCAAAGCAGCGTTACGCCCTGGGCAAAATTCGGGTCATCCATTGCCGGCATGGCAATCAGGAAATGCGCAGTTAGCGATGAGGTCGTGGACATGACGGTATTTTAGCTCCCGCGATCAAATTCCACAAAAAAAGCCGGGCAGTGCCCGGCTTTTCGGATAGTTGAAGCTTGGCATCTACTTGACTTCGGACAATTCCACGCCGTCCATGCCCTGTGCCAGTGAACGGGCATCACCGCCCTGTGCCAGCTTGATTTTCAGGCGGACTTCGTTGGTCGAATCGGCATAACGCAAGGCATCTTCATAGGAAATCTCACCGGCCTGATACAGCTCGAACAGAGCCTGATCGAAGGTTTTCATGCCCAGGTTGATCGACTCCTTCATGACCTCCTTGATCTTGTGGATTTCACCATCGCGGATGTAATCCTGCACCAGTGGCGTACCGAGCAGAATTTCCATGGCGACCCGGCGGCTTTTGCCATCCGGCGTAGGTATCAATTGCTGTGCGACGATGCCTTTCAGGTTCATCGACAAGTCCATCAGCAACTGGCTGCGACGGTCCTCGGGGAAGAAGTTGATCATCCGGTCAAGCGCCTGGTTGGCGTTATTGGCGTGAAGCGTACACAGCACCAAGTGACCTGTTTCGGCAAAGGCGATGGCGTGATCCATGCCTTCGCGAGTTCGCACTTCGCCAATCATGATGACGTCGGGCGCCTGCCTCAAAGTATTTTTAAGGGCGGCTTCCCAGCTGTCGGTATCGATGCCGACTTCGCGCTGGGTGATGATGCAGCCTTCGTGTTTGTGCACGAATTCGATCGGGTCTTCAATCGTGATGATATGGCCGGACGAATTCATGTTGCGGTATCCGATCATTGCCGCCAGCGAAGTCGATTTACCGGTACCGGTCGCACCGACGAATAGGATGATGCCGCGCTTGGTCATGGCCAGTGTCTTGATCACTGCCGGCAGGCTTAACTCTTCGATTGTCGGGATGCGGGTTTCAATACGACGCAATACCATGCCGACCTGATTACGCTGGTAGAAACAACTGACGCGGAAACGACCGACACCCGACACGCCGATGGCGAAATTGCATTCGTGGGTTTTTTCAAACTCTTCGCGCTGGGCCGGGCTCATCACGTTGAGCACCAGATCACGGCTTTGTTGCGGAGTCAGCGGATTCTGTGTGATCGGTGAAAGTTTGCCGTTCACCTTCATGGAAGGCGGCACGCCTGCGGTGATAAAAAGATCCGACGCCTTTTTATGCGCCATCAATTTTAAAAACGAGGTGAAATCAATGCTGCTCATGGCGAACTCCGTGAGTGATGATCCGCGCGCCGCGGCGCCCGTCTCTTTCAGGTCTGACTAAGATACCGCAACTCGGGCTGAACGTCTGCACGTCCGGTCGTGTCTGACCGTCCTGTATCGATTTGTTCATGTTTACGTGAACAAATCGACACAATAAGTCGGTGATCGGCACGGAATGAAAATCCCGGCTTAATCGAAAATACGCTTGTCTTTCGCGTATTCCTGCGCCTGGTTTTTGGTGATCAGACCGCGCTTGACGAAGTCGAGCAGGTTTTGATCCAGCGTCTGCATGCCGGCGTTCTGGCCGGTCTGAATGGCCGAGTACATTTGCGCGACCTTGTCTTCACGAATCAGGTTACGAATGGCGGGAACCGCGACCATGATTTCGTGAACGGCAATACGGCCACCGCCGACTTTCTTCAGCAACGATTGTGAAACGACCGCACGCAGGGATTCCGACAACATGGAACGCACCATCGGTTTTTCACCGGCCGGGAACACGTCGATAATCCGGTCGACGGTTTTCGCGGCCGAGCTGGTATGCAAGGTGCCAAACACCAAGTGGCCGGTTTCCGCAGCGGTCAATGCCAGACGAATGGTTTCCAGATCGCGTAACTCGCCCACCAGAATGTAGTCGGGGTCTTCACGCAAGGCTGAACGAAGGGCTTCGTTGAAGCCGTGGGTATCGCGATGGACTTCGCGTTGGTTAAGCAAACATTTTTGCGACGTGTGAACGAATTCGATGGGATCCTCGACCGTCAGAATATGACCGAATTCATTTTTATTGATGTGATCGACCATCGCCGCCAGCGTCGTGGATTTACCGGAACCGGTCGGACCGGTCACCAGGATCAAGCCCTGCGGCTGATTGATCAATTCCTGAAAGATTTTCGGGCAATTCAATTCTTCGAGCGTCAGAATTTGGCTTGGAATGGTTCTGAAGACTGCACCGGCACCGCGATTTTGATTGAAGGCGTTGACGCGGAAACGCGCGAGCCCCGGAATTTCGAAGCTGAAGTCGACCTCGAGAAATTCTTCGTAGTCGCGGCGCTGCTTATCCGACATGATGTCGTAAACCAGCGAATGCACCTGTTTATGGTCGAGTGCCGGAATGTTGATGCGCCTGACGTCACCATCGACCCGGATCATCGGTGGCAAACCGGCGGAAAGATGTAAGTCGGAAGCTTTGTTTTTTACCGAAAATGCCAGTAATTCTGCGATATCCATTGCCGTTCTCCCCTAAAGTGCAAAACCAGTTGTATGCACAAGCCATGTTCTCGGGGCAGTATAACCTTCCCATCGAACTCAACAATCCCCTGACACAATCCCCAGCATGAGCAACCCCCTACACCAGGCTTTCGACTGCATCCTGCAGAAGATAGCTAACGCAAACCAAGCCTCCGGCAGGCCACAAAAGGCCCGCTTGCTGGCGGTTTCCAAAACGCAGCCCGTTTCGGCAATTCGCGATCTGGCGGCACTCGGCCAGAAAGCCTTCGGTGAAAATTACGTACAGGAAGCAATGGGCAAGCAGCGCGAACTTTCGGATCTTGGCCTGGAATGGCATCTGATCGGGCCTTTGCAATCCAACAAATGCCAGGAAGCAGCGCAACACTTCGATTGGGTGCATAGCGTCAGCCGGATCAAGCTGGTCGAAGGATTGAACCGATATCGCCCTGAACAGCGCGGTCCGCTCAATGTCCTGATCCAGGTGAACATCGATGCCGAAGCAAGTAAATCCGGCTGCCGTCCTGACGAGATTGCCGTCATCGCCGACGCCATCACCCAAGCTCCGAGACTGAAGCTGCGCGGCTTGATGGCGATTCCGGAGCCGTCGCCCGAGTTGGAAACGAGACGCACCAGCTTTCGGCAGCTTCATGGCTTGTTCGAACAACTCAAGACACATCATCCCGAGTGCGACACGCTCTCGATGGGAATGAGCGAAGACTTCGAGATGGCGATACGGGAAGGATCGACTCTCGTTCGCATTGGCTCGTCGCTTTTCGGTGCGCGAAAAACCTAGCGCCTGGCGTGCACTAGGACAATAATGATTCAACCCCTCAAGATTACCCTCATGTCTTCACATTCGAAAATGGCGATTACCTTTATCGGCGGCGGCAACATGGCACGCAGCCTGATTGGCGGCTTGCTCAACAAGGGATTGTCCGCAAGCAGCATCAAGGTTTCCGAACCCGTGGCAGTCTTGGCCGAAGGATTGGCAAAGGATTTTTCGGTCGCGACCTTCGACGATAATGCCGATGCCGTGGCAGATTCGAACATTTGGGTGTTCGCGGTAAAACCGCAGGTGATGAAAGCGGTTTGCCGGCAGTTGGCTCCGTTGGCGCAAACCGGCAAACCACTCATCATTTCAATCGCTGCCGGCATCACCTCGCAGCAGCTTGATTCATGGCTTGGCGGCAATATGGCGGTAGTCCGTATCATGCCGAACACTCCCGCCTTGCTGGGTGCCGGAGCCAGCGGTCTGTTTGCCAATTCGGCCGTCGATACCGAGCAAAAGCAGCACGCACAGGACTTGATGCAGGCAACCGGCATCACCGTCTGGATTGAAAACGAAAACCTGATGGATGCCGTCACGGCTGTTTCCGGCAGTGGTCCGGCTTACGTCTTCCTGCTGGCGGAGGCCATGCAAGCGGCCGGCGTCGCGCAAGGTTTGTCCATGGAAGCGGCCCGAGCACTGACCAACCAGACCTTGCTGGGGGCGTCGCGGATGCTCAGCGAAACAAGCGAGTCGGCGGATGTCTTGCGTCAACGCGTCACTTCGCCAGGCGGCACCACGCAAGCGGCAATCGAAAGTTTTGAAGCACAGGGGTTTCGCGACATCGTCGGCAAGGCCATCGATGCGGCGACCCTGCGCGGCCGGGCATTGTCTGCCGCAAACGATTGATACAGACGACCGGCAATCAAAGGCACACCAATCATGAGATTTTTTTTCATTGCAACACTGCTTTTCCTGACTGCGCTTTCCGCACAGGCCCAATTCCTGAAATCCGGCAATATCCGGATCTACGCCAACGCCATGGTCAGCTCGCAGTTGAACGCCGAGATGGCACGCCAATACGGCATTACCCGATCTGCCTCACGCGCCTTGTTGCATGTCGTTGTGCGTGAAGGTACGCCGGGCAAGGACAAAACCCTTCCGGCCACCATCACGGCAGTCGCCATTCGCAAAAACGGCGAACGGAGCAATATCAATATGCAATTGACCAAAGAAGGCCAGGATGTCTACTACCTTGGCGAGTTGAACATCGCCAAAAACGAGGCAGTCAATTTTGAAATACTGACTCAAGTCGGCCAACAAAAGCCGATGCGGATGACTTTTATGCAGGAGTTTTTCAGCCAGTGAGTTTGCTAATGGTCCGCCACGGCCAGGCCAGTTTCGGCAAGGCCAATTACGACGAGCTGTCCGAACGAGGGCATAAGCAGGCTTACCAACTGGGCTTATGGCTGGCCGATCATCAGCACATGTTTTCGCATGTGCGCATCGGCGGCATGCATCGCCATGCACAGACCCTGCAAGGCATCGCGAAAGCGTATCGCGAACGCGGACTGGATCTGCCCTCGCACGAAGTCGACGATGACCTCAACGAATTTGATCACGGCAGCGTATTTGCCGCTTACCTGCAACAGAACGCCGACCATGCCATCGCGAAAGCAGCGGCGAGCGGCGATGCCCGAGCAACCGGTGCGATGGTGCACGCGGCCTTGCTGGCCTGGGTTGACGACCGTCTTGGCGATTTGCCCGAGACATGGGACAGCTTCGGCACACGGGCACGCCAGGCGGCCGAACGCTTGCACGACATCGAGAGCGACGAAACCCTGGTCGTCAGTTCAGGCGGCTTGATCTCGCGTATCGCGCAGGCCGCGCTGGACATTCCGGACCACCGCGCGGTGGATCTGAATATTTCCCTTCGCAATTCGGCCCTGAGCGAATTTCATGCCCGCGATCGGCAATGGCGGCTGGGCATGTGGAATGCATTGCCGCATCTTCATAACGCAAAAGACATGTGGACGTACTTCTAGTATGAAGTGGACATTTAAATCGGCATCAACGAAACAAGGACGCACCCAATGAACTCCCTTTTCAACTTTTCTCCGCGGGCACTTGAACTGCAAGGGCAACTTGCAGACTTTATGGCGACACATGTTTACCCGGCGGAAAAAGCGGTGGCCGAATGGGATCATGATCCGGCAAAGCGATGGACGTCCGCCCCGTTGATAGAAACACTGAAAGATGAAGCCAAAAAAGCCGGACTCTGGAATTTATTCCTCCCCGACAAAACCCATGGTGCCGGATTATCGAATCTCGATTACGCACCGCTGGCCGAACAAATGGGCCGTGTGTTGTGGGCATCGGAAGTTTTCAACTGCAACGCACCCGATACCGGCAATATGGAATTGCTCGCGCACTATGCGACTGGCGATCAAAAAAAGGCCTGGCTGACGCCATTGCTCAATGGCGATATTCGCTCTGCGTTCGCGATGACTGAACCCGGCGTTGCATCCTCCGACGCCACCAATATCGCTTTGCGCATCCATGCCGACGGCAGTGACTATGTTTTAAATGGCCGAAAATGGTGGATTACCGGCGCCGGCGATCCACGCTGCAAAATCCTGATCGTCATGGGCGTCAGCAATCCCGAAGCCGACAAACACTCGCGGCATTCCATGATTCTGGTGCCAATGGATACCCCCGGCGTACGTGTTGCCCATGCGCTTGAAGCGCTTGGTTTCGACGACGCACCCAGTGGTCACGTCGAGCTCGATTTTCAGAATGTACGCGTACCAAAAGAAAATCTGATCCAGACCGAAGGCAGCGGTTTTGCGTTGGCGCAGGCGCGACTGGGGCCTGGTCGAATCCATCACTGCATGCGCCTGATCGGCCTCGCACAGCGCGCGCTGGAAATGATGGTTCACCGCGCACAAACACGCGTAGCTTTCGGCAAGCCGCTAGGTGCGCAAGGCATGGCACAGGAAGCGATTGCCCTGTCGCGTTGTGAAATCGAACAAGCCCGCCTGCTGACATTGAATGCCGCCGCCGCACTCGACCAGGGAAACAACAAATCGGCGAAAGACGAAATCGGCATGATCAAGATCATCGCGCCGCGCATGGCCTGCAACGTCATTGACCGGGCGATCCAGATGCATGGCGCCGGCGGCTTGCAAGATCCCTTTCTGGCACCTGCCTACGTTGGTGCGCGCTGCTTGCGTCTTGCCGATGGCCCTGATGAAGTACACATCGCAGCACTGGCAAGATCCATGTTGAAATCGTAAGGGCGGCACTGGCCGAGACGATGCACCCAAATAATCCAAGGCTTTGAATAATGACTACCACTCTCGATCTCGACGATGAAATTCTGGCCATCTACCTCAAGAAGCATCTCGAGGGTTTTTGTGGCCCGCTGACCTCGACAAAATTCAAGGGCGGCCAAAGCAATCCGACCTATTTGCTGGAAGCGGCAAGCGGAAAGTACGTTCTGCGCCGCAAACCGCCCGGCCATCTGCTGGCTTCGGCACACGCTGTAGATCGCGAATTTCGCATACTGACCGCCTTGCATGGCAGCGAGGTGCCGGTGGCAAAGCCATTTCATCTATGCAAAGACGACAGCGTCATCGGTTCGATGTTCTACGTGATGGAATACATCGACGGCGAAATTTTCTGGGACCCGTCGTTTCCCGATTTCACGCCCGCACGACGTGGCGACTATTACGACGCCATTCTGAAAACCATGGCTGCGTTGCACTCGGTCGATATCGCCTCCGTCGGCCTCGCCGATTACGGCAAGCCCGGCAATTATTTTGCACGGCAAATCAGCCGTTGGTCGGAACAATACCGCTCTGCCGAAACCGACGACATCGATGCCATGAACAGCCTGATCGAAATGCTGCCCTTGCGTTGCCCCGACGACGACGGCAGCGTCGCCCTGGTACACGGGGACTTCCGTATCGACAATCTGATGTTTACGAAAGACAAGGCGGAAATCAAAGCCGTCGTCGACTGGGAACTGTCCACGCTTGGCCATCCGCTGGCCGACCTCGGTTATTTTTGCATGGCCTTGCGATTGCCACGGAACCCGGCCCTGCCGGGCCTGGCAGGATTGAATCGCAAGGAACTGGGCATTCCGAGCGAAGAGAAAATATTAAAACGTTATGCCGAACTGACCGGACGCGACATTCCTGAAGACTGGCCCTTTGTACTGGCGTTCTGTTTCTTCCGATTGGCGGCCATCGCACAAGGTGTTGCCAAACGCGCGCAACAGGGCAACGCCTCCAGCGAGCAGGCGATTCAAGCCGGGCAAATGACAGCATTACTTGCACAAATGGGATTGAAGGTACTGGATTAGTTTCGGCATTCGGCGATGCATTCGTGCGTCGCCTGATGCACCGGAATTACGTACACTAGACATGCCGTTAGTTGAACTAACGGCATGTTTTTCCGAAATCTCCATCCCCCTACTATCAGAGGTTTTAATGCTCAAGACGATTCTTGTTTCCCTGTTGCTGTTGATATCCGGTTTATCCATTGCCGGCGAATGCGAAGATAATTTCAGCAAGTCCGGCGGTATGTTCAAGGGCGGTAATTTCAGCAGCTCGGTGACGGTGCCGAATCTTTCGGTGAAAGACGGCATGGGCCAGATGCGCGGCATCATGATCCGCGAAAAAATGGATGTTCTCACCGAAGACGCCGAGTCGGGCACCCTGCTTGTCGAGCAACGGGCCACCGGTGCGACAAGGGCGATTCCCACGATCATTGTCATTTCTAGCGAAGGCACCGGCGCCAAGGTGGAAATGACCGTTAAAACCGAAAAAGGCATGATCGCCAAAGCCGAAGACATGAAGCCGTATATGTGCAAATTGCTGGCACAGGTGAAAGGCGGCAAGGAAGGCAAGCTGGCTGGCAGCAAAGGCTCCAAAACCCAGAACAATACCGACACCACCAACCGCGACGTGTTTATTTTCTCACGCGAAATTGCCAACGAAGCGCGAAAAAATGCCGTTGCCGTCAATGCACGCCACAAGGGACGTTCGTACTCGCTGAAAGGCAGAATCGACTATATCCAGGAAGATGGCGAAGACTATAACGTCTCGTTCGAAATTCCGGAGATTCATGAGATGGTACTGCGCCCATTGCCGAACGAAGCCCAATTCCGCGTCGGCGTCGCCTGCCTGTTTCGCCCCAACCAGCTGGCTTGGGTGCTTACCATGCGGGCCAAACAATCGGTCACTTTTACCGGCACGTTCTATCGCTACGACGATTTCAAGAAAATGGTCTGGCTGGAAAACTGCAAGCAAGTGAACAAGAAATAGCGTCGAGCGTTGCTTCGCGCTCTTAAGACAGCGGCCCCGGTGCCGCTGTTTTTTCAAGTTGACAAGTCTAGCGGTTTGCCCACTGCCGGATATGCGCCGCCATTTCACTTATGCCATCGGTCAACGCCGCCGGACCGGGCTGCAGGATAATCGGCGATTTTATTTCGAATAGCTGATTGTCTTTCACCGCATTGATAGCCGACCAGCCTTCGCGCTGCGCGACTTTTTCGGGCCGGAATTTCTTGCCGCACCAGGAGCCGAAAATAATATCGGGATTGCGCCCGATCACTTCGTCGCCATTGGCCATGATGCGGTCTTTTGCCAGGCTTTTTTCGGCGCGTTCGGGAAGAATATCGTCGCCGCCGGCAATCCGGATCAGCTCGCACACCCACTGGATGCCGCTTATGAGCGGCGTGTCCCACTCCTCGAAATACACTTTCGGGCGTTGTTTCAATTCACTCGCCTGCAGTTTGATTTGCGCCAGGTTTTTCTCCAGCTCCCCAGCGTAGGCATGGGCTTTTTCCGGCACACCGACCAGTGCGCCGAGGCGCCTGATGTAATCCAGTATTCCCGGCACGCTTCGATGGTTGCTGATCCAGACTTCCACGCCGTGCTTGATCAGTGCGGCCGCTATCTCGGACTGGATATCGGAAAAACCGACCACGAAATCCGGTTTCAGATTCAGAATCTCGTCGATTTTCGCCGAGGTAAAGGCACTGACTTTCGGTTTTTCCTTGCGCGCTTTTGCCGGCCGCACCGTAAAGCCGGAAATGCCGACAATGCGGTGCTGCTCGCCGAGTGCGTACAGCACTTCGGTGGGCTCTTCGGTCAGACAGACGATGCGTTGCGGGCCGGCGGTTTTCATCGGGCGGAATTACGGAAACAGCATCCGCTTGGTCCACTGGCCATTAACGCGCTCATAGCATTGGCGTTCATGCAGGCGAAACTCGGCGCCATACCAAAATTCCAGCATTTCCGGTACCACGCGAAAGCCCGACCAATGCGGAGGACGCGGCACATCGATCCCTTCGAATTTTTTGTCGTAAAAAGCAATTTGTGCATCGAAGGTTTCCCGGGAATCCAGCGTGGCCGATTGTTTCGATGCCCAGGCACCGATCTGGCTTTCGCGTGGACGCGAGGCAAAATAGGTATCGGCTTCTTCGACGGTGACCGGTTCGACGGTACCTTCGATACGCGCCTGGATAATATTGTCCAGATGCTTCCACAGGAATAACAAGGCAGCTTGCGGATTGCTGGCAAGCTGGCGCCCCTTGTGGCTTTCGAAATTGGTGTAGAAAACGAAACCGCGGGCATCGAAGGATTTCAGCAACACGGTGCGTGCAGAAGGCCGGCCGTTCTTGCCCAGCGTGGCCAAGGTCATCGCCGTCGGTTCGACATCTTCACTTTGCTTTGCACGTTCCAGCAAATGTGCGAACGTATCAAGCGCTTCCCGATATAAATCCAAATCCAAATTCTGCATGATTCATTCCTGTATTTGACTGGTGATCACGATGCGAAGCGTTCGCCGCCCGACGCAAAATGCCTACGCGCCTGCGTTTGTTGCGGACATTTTACAGCACGCGCTCGACAGTGCGGGCAAACCCTCTGTTTATGGCATTGTCGGGCTGCAAGGCTCGGGAAAATCGACTTTGGCGGCACAGATGGCGGCGCTCGGAAAAACCCGCGGCCTGACGGTCGCCGTGCTTTCGATCGATGATTTTTATCTGGGCAAGCGTGAACGCAACGCATTGGCTCGTCGCGTCCATCCCTTGCTGGCAACCCGTGGCCCGCCGGGCACTCACGATGTTTCGCTGGCATGCGACGTGCTGGACAAACTTAAACATGGAAAACCGGTGCGACTGCCTCGTTTTGATAAAATCGGCGATACGCGCTTGCCGCCTTCGCGTTGGCAGCCCATCGACACGCGCGTGGACTTGGTGATTTTTGAGGGTTGGTTTTTATTTGCCAGACCGGAAACGGAATCAGGATTAATCAAACCGATCAACCGTCTGGAGCGCGAGCTGGATCCGCATACGGTCTGGAGGCGTTACTGCAATGATGCCCTGAGCGATTATGCAAGGCTTTGGCAGCGAATCGATCGCAGTCTGTTGCTACAGGGGCCTGGCTTTGGCCAAGTCGAACATTGGCGCTGGCAGCAGGAACTATCCCTGCAAGCGGCGAACCCGAATCGCAAGACCATGTCAAAAAAACAAATCAACGATTTTATTTTGCTATTTGAACGCACGAGCCGGAATGTCTTTCCGGAATTGCCGAAATGGGTGGATCGAGTCGTGCGGCTTGATAAACAACGGAATCCACAAACGTAGGGGCGATTCATGAATCGCCCCTATGCAGATCATTCCGTGTGAAAGACTTATTCCTTGCCGACGATGAACGTGACTTTCATGTCGACGCGCCATTCGGTGATATTGCCGTCGTTATCGGTAACCACTTTGATATCGTTGACCCAGGCACCTTTGATATTTTTCACGCTTCTCGACACTTTCTTCAATCCGCCCTGCACGGCATCTTCGATGCCCTTGTCCGATGATGCGGAAATTTCAATGACTTTCGCGACCGTGTTACCCATTTGCAATTCTCCGTTGTTGGCCTGAAACCGGCTTGGTGACTATACGCCAGCCGCGTCGGGAAGTTGTCGATACCCTTCGCGGAAACTTGAATATTCAGGCTGCCAGCCGCTGGCTCGCAACAGCTGGTTGCTGACCCGGCGGCCGGTTGTGCGTATTTCATCCTGCGGCTTGATTTCCGTTTGCGACGCGCGGAGCCACGCAAGCACTTCGGACTCCAGCGCCGGACAATTGTCATTCACGCAATAGATGTTGTCGGGCGATGGCAAAGCCAGTGCATGAACGATGGCGGCGACCCCGTCTTCGACGTGAATGCGATTGGTCCAGTGCGCGCGACCGGTCTCGCCCGCCAGCGCACGACGCAACATCCAGTTTCTGCCCGGGCCGTAGATGCCGGTGAATCGTAATGCAATGCCTTGGTCGTGTTGCCGGCATAGTTGCTCGGCTTCACGAAGTATCTTGCCGTTGAAGGTTTCTGCCTCTGCCGGGCTTTTTTCATCAATCCACTCGCCCGCATCCTGGGCATAGACAGCAGTCGAGCTGACAAACACCACGCGCTTAAACGCACACTGCGATAACAGGCGCTGCAAGCCATCAACGTACAAACGGCGATAGGTGGTTTCCGTTCTTTCATCGGGAGCCACGCAAAACACCAGATTTCCGGATTCTTGCGGCAATTTTGCCAAACCTTCGCCGGTGGTCAGATCCGCTGCCACGGAACGGATGTCAGTCGCTATCTCGCGAGCGGACCGACTGACGCTGATGACGTCGTGCGCTGCATTGCACAAAGCGATGGCGACTCTGCCGCCGAGATCGCCGGCACCTGCAATTATCGTAGTGCTTCGCATTTATTACCTGTGCCGTATTCCTTCAATTGCCCGCGATGTTAGCATTGGGCTCATGAATCCCGCGTCTAACATTATTCTGATTGGCCCGATGGGGGCCGGCAAAACCTCGATCGGCAAACGCCTCGCGGGCTTGCTCGACCTGAATTTTGTCGATGCCGACCATCGTCTTGAAGAAGTGACCGGCGTCGCGGTACCGCTCATCTTCGAATGCGAAGGCGAGGCGGGTTTTCGTCAACGCGAAGCACAGTTGATCCAGGAATTGTGCCAAGGCAGAAATCAGCTGATAGCTACCGGCGGTGGTGCCGTTTTGTCGCCTGACAATCGTCGGCAACTACAGGCAAACGGGTTTGTCGTCTATCTGCAGGTAACCGTCGAACAACAACTGGAACGCCTGTCCCGTGATCGCAGCCGGCCATTGCTTGCCGGTGGCGACAAGCGCGAGAAATTATTGAAGCTGGCGGAAGTGCGGCATCCGCTTTATCTGGAAATCGCCGATCTCGTCTTTCAATCCAAAGACAATCAAGTTGCCAATGCCGTTGCCAGCCTGCATCAACAACTCATAAACCATTGGCAACGCGCCGAGGCGGCCTGATGCGACAGATAAGCGTGCAGTTGGCCAAACGCAGCTATCCGATCCGGATCGGCAACGACGTGCTCGGCGATGCGGCGGCATTGGCCAGTCTGGTCATGGGCAAGCAGGCGCTGATCGTGACCGATGAGAATATCGCCCCGTTTTATTTGCCGACCATACAGGCAGCGCTACAACACAAGACGGTTCACACCTTGATATTTCCGCCCGGTGAGCAGGAAAAAAACCTTACGCGATTCACCGAAGTCATGCATGTGCTGGCAGAGATGAAAGCCAGTCGCGACGTCACGCTGATCGCACTCGGTGGTGGCGTCGTTGGCGATTTGACAGGCTTTGCCGCCGCCTGCTGGATGCGCGGCGTTCGCTTCGTTCAAATACCGACCACCTTGCTCGCCATGGTCGACTCCTCGGTAGGCGGCAAGACTGCCGTCGATCTGGAAAGCGGAAAGAACCTGGTCGGTGCCTTCCATCAGCCCGTGGCCGTACTGGCCGATTTACGAACACTCAAAACCCTGCCCGAACGCGAATTGAAAGCAGGTCTTGCCGAAGTCATCAAATATGGCGCGGCATTCGATGTCGGTTTTTTCTCGTGGCTGGAAAAACACATCGAAGAATTGCTGATGCTCGACGAAACGGCCCTGACCGAAGCGATCTCGCGCAGTTGCCGGCAAAAAGCAGGCGTGGTGTCGCGCGATGAAACCGAACAAGGCGAACGCATGCTGCTCAATCTGGGCCACACTTTTGGCCATGCCATCGAGACCGAACAGGGCTATGGCGGCTATCTGCATGGCGAAGCGGTGGCTATCGGCATGTGTCTGGCCGCCAAGCTGTCGGCACAGCTCAAACGGGCGCCGGCCTCGGATAGCGAACGGCTGGTGAACCTCTTGAAACGCGCCGGCTTGCCGACCACATTGCCGGCTGATCTGGACAGCGAAGCCTTGCTGATGCGCATGAAGCTCGACAAAAAAGCCCTTTCGGGAGCATTGCGTCTGATTCTCTGGCGAGGACTGGGCCGTGCCGACGTCGTGCCCGATGTGCCCGAAACCGCGATTTTGCGCGTGCTTAGCGGTTAAAATAGCAATATGCGCTTATTCCTTCAGCAAAAACCCGCCGCCGGTGAATCCCCCAAGTTTGTCCAACTGATTCTGGAACAGGATTTGCTCGGAGGCTGGTGCCTGGTGAAAGAGAGCGGGCAAACCGGCGGTCGCAGCCAATTGAAACGCGAGCAGTTCCTGCAACAGGATGCCGCGATCAATGCCTTTGAAAAGGCACGCGATGCACAGGTCAAACGCGGTTTCCAGATAATGTTCATACAAGGCGCGGATGCGCCTTGAGTCGCCTACATCGAGAATACAATGACTTTGAAAAACGATCGCTTCCTGCGCGCCTTGCGCCGCGAACCCGTAGACGCAACGCCGGTCTGGTTAATGCGACAAGCAGGCCGCTATTTGCCCGAGTACCGGGCGACGCGTGCACAGGCCGGCAGCTTCATGGGCCTGGCGACGAACCCCGAGTTGGCCTGCGAAGTGACCTTGCAGCCCCTGCGCCGCTATGAACTCGATGCCGCGATTTTATTCTCGGATATTTTGACGATTCCCGATGCCATGGGCTTGGGCCTTAGCTTTGCCGAGGGCGAGGGCCCGCGTTTCGCCAAGCCTGTCCGAACGCATGCCGATATCGAAAAACTGTTCGTTCCGGACATGGGCAAGGAATTGCGTTATGTGATGGATGCCGTCAGTTTGATCCGCAAGGAATTGCATGGCAGCGTGCCCCTGATCGGATTTTCCGGCAGTCCCTGGACATTGGCCTGTTACATGATTGAAGGCGGCGGCAGCGATAATTTTTCCAAAATCAAATCGATGGCGTTGAATGATGCGCCTGCCCTGCATCGTCTGCTGGGCATCGTCACCGACGCCGTCATCGCCTATCTTGCTGCGCAACGTGCGGCCGGTGCACAAGCGCTGCAAATCTTCGACACCTGGGGCGGCATGCTTGCGCCGCATATGTATCGCGAATTTTCACTGCGTTATCTGCAACGCATCGCCGCCGAATTGCCGCGTGGCGAAGGCGTCGATAAAACCCCGTTGATTCTGTTCGGCAAGGGCAATGCGCCGTATCTCGAAGAACTCGCCGACACCGGCGCCGAGGGTCTCGGTGTGGATTGGCTGGTCTCGCTGGAAGAAGCGCGCCGTCGCACACAGGGCAAAGTCGCGTTGCAAGGCAATCTCGATCCGGTAACCTTGTACGCCGACCCGGACGGTATTCGCCGCGAAGTCAAACGTACGCTCGACAGTTATGGCAAGGGTCCGGGGCACATTTTCAATCTCGGCCACGGCATGTCACCGGACATGAATCCGGATCACGTCAAAGTGCTGGTCGACGCCGTGCACGAGTTTTCGCGAAATTGATCTCGGGGTAAGCCTGAGCGCGCACCCTACGCCATATCAAGTGTCGGCGGTAACGGACAATGCAGGGCCGCACAGACCGTGCGCAGCAATTCGGCTTCGGCGATCGTGATTTGATTGTCGTGGCTGATCGCACTGACCAGACCCTCGATCAATAATTCCTTGCTCATCGGCTCCAGGCTATCCAGACCGGGCCAGACCGATTCGAGCGATTCCACGAAGGAATTGCTTACCTTGTAGGCGATATTCTCGCGCGGCAACACGCGTGACATGCCGACAAGATAGGCCCGCTGCGCATCGGCGGGATTCTGATGCCCGACCTGCGCCAACACGGCCAAAAGTGTACTAGCTTCGACCGCGACATCTTTCAAGCGCTTGTTGCCGACTCGCCAGGCTTTGCTCGGATCAAGCAAATCACGCACCTGGGTGCCGAGAAGATGGCCAAGGCAATATTCGTACAAATCGATTTGGCCGTCGGCATGTACGAGGGCATAAACCGATTCCATGAAACGCACCAATTCGGGACGCGGCCGCTGACGCAAGGTCGGGAAACACAGCGATGCCAAAGGCAGACGATGCATCGGATTAAGCTGGCTGACCTGCTGATGGAAATCCTTGACGACAGACGGCAGGGAATCGCCGTGGCGGGCACGCAATTCAAAAGCCTGCTTGGCCTGCACTTTTTCGTCTGATGAATACAGCAAGGCACACATCAACGGTATGACGCCATGATGACTGCGCGCTGCATCCTGCAAAATATCGGGAAGGCTGCCAGCGATGGCGTGGGCGCGACGGTAATCATCCGACTTTGGCGTACCGACTTGCTGGATGATCGATGGCGGCGTCACCGTTACATTGCTTTCCGCCGATGGAATGCTGGCGCCATTTTCGGAAAAGCCCAACAAGCGATCTTCTTCCAGACCCACCGGCGGCTTGAGGCTCCATCGGGCACTTAGCTCTTTCATCTCCGAAGGACGGAAGCTTGGATCCAGTGCCTTGATGCGATCGGCGAGTGGCGGATGGGTCGCCATCATGCTTGAAAGTGCAACTCCCGACCCGAACAACATATGGCTGACTTCTTCGACGTCGGCATTGCTGATTTTGGAACCCTCGTGCAAGCCGCCGATTTTTTTAAGCGCTCCGGCAATGCCCTTGGTTTGGCGTGTGAACTGCACGGCGCTGGCATCGGCGAGATATTCGCGCTGGCGACTCACGCCGGCCTTGATCATGCGACCAAAAAACAATCCGATATAGCCGATCAGCATCAATCCCAACGCAATACCAATTATCGGAGCGGCGTCCTTGCTGCGAAAGCGTCCGTGCTCCAGAATTTTCTGGCCGATCAAGGCCATCACCATGATGCCGAACAACAGACCCATCAATTTGATGTTGAGCCGCATATCGCCATTCAGGATATGACTGAACTCGTGTGCGATGACACCTTGCAGCTCGTCGCGATTCAGGGAATTCAACGCGCCGCGCGTCACGGCGACGGCCGCATCGCTCGGCGAATAACCCGCAGCAAAGGCGTTGATACCCGCCTCGTCGTTCAGGACAAAAATCTGCGGCACGGGGACACCGGAAGCAATGGCGATTTCTTCGACAACGTTGCGCAGGCGCCGCAAATGGTAGTCCTGCGTATTCTCCGGCACCGGCGTCGCACCGAGCTGATGCGCAACCGCGGCGCCGCCGCTGCGCAGGGAAGACATCCGGAACAAGGTGGCGCAACCGATTACCGTCAACACGCCGATCGTACTCATGACAAGCATGGGAAAAGGATTCACGCCTTCGGTGAACCCGCCAAGGGCGACCAGCAAGACCAGATCGATCGCCACCACGATGCCGAGAACCGCCATGGCGAAGAGCAGCACCAGCCGCTTGGACTGTTTTCTGACGGCGGTTTGTCGCTCGAAAAAATTCATGGCTTCATCGGTTCTGCGATAACGGGTTCATGACAAAACGCCGGCTCGCGCCGGCGTCTGCATCAACGGTTAAAATGAGACTTTCGGTGCTTCGCGCTTGGCCGGTTCGGTAATTTCCAACAGCGACGCGGCAACGAAATTGAACATGCCGGCGATGATGTTCGCGGGAAACACTTCACGCTTGTTGTTGTAACCCATGACCGAATCGTTATAGGCCTGACGTGCAAAAGCGACCCGGTTCTCGGTAGAGGTGAGCTCTTCCGACAACTGCATCATGTTCTGATTCGCCTTAAGGTCTGGATAGGCTTCGCTGACAACCATCAGGCGACTCAAGGCACCGGTCAGGCCTTGATCGGCATTCGCCAATTGCGCCATCGCGTTCGGATCGCCTGGGTTTGCGCTGGCCGCTTTCAAGCCGCTGACTGCAGCAGCGCGGGCCTGGATGACGGCTTCGAGGGTTTCGCGTTCATGCGCCATATAGCCTTTTGCGGTTTCCACCAGATTGGGGATCAGGTCGTAGCGGCGATTCAACTGCACGTCGATCTGTGCAAACGCATTTTTATAGCCATTGCGGGAAGTCACCAGACCGTTGTAGATCCCGACGACCAGAAAACCGATCACGACAATGCCAACCAACAACACCATTGCAAAAATGCCCATAAAATTCTCCCGCCCATTAGATGTCGATGTGAAATGTTTCCGCGAAATGTTCAGGTGAAATCGCGCCGTGAGGGGTAAAATACCCCATCGCCTCCACTTAAGCACGTTTGCGAACCATGACAGTATTGAAAGCCAGCCTGCTTCTTTCGCTATTCGGACTCGCCCTGCTTGCGCCGGGGCAGACCCGTCTGGCCGACACGCAAAATGCCGGCACGGTGAATTTCTCCGCCCGGAAACCCGGCGCGTTGCCTGATCAAACCGTCAATACGAGAAAAATTGAAGCCTTGGCGCAACGATTGGTGACTGAAAAAAATCTGCCGGGACTCGCCGTTGCCATCGTGCAGGACGGCCAAGTGTTATCGGCAAAAGGGTATGGCGTCACCGACAGCCAAAATGGCAGTGCCGTCATGCCGTACACGGTATTTCGCCTGGCATCGCTGTCCAAAGGTTTCGCCGGCACCCTGAGCGGACAATTGGTGGAAGAAGGCGCGATGAGTTGGGATTCACCGATCATCAACCAGCTTCCAGCCTTCAAACTGCGAGACTTTACCGGCGGCTCGAAAGTCAGCGTGCGAGACGTGTTAAGCCATCGCGTCGGCTTGCGCGATCACTCTTTCGATAGCGCACTGGCCGGCGACCAGCCGTACGCTTTAATTGCAGAGCGCTTGTCGGATGCCCCGATGACCTGCTCGCCCGGTGATTGCTACGGTTACCAGAATATTGCGTTCAGTCTGATCAGCGATTTGACGTTTGCCGCGACCGGCGATTTTTATCCCCAGCAAGTGGAAAAAAGAATCTTTACCCCGCTCGGCATGAACAACGCCAGTTTCGGCCTTGATGGATTAATGGGCAGCGCCTCCTGGGCAAAGCCGCATGTCCGTGGCAAAGGTGGATGGCAAGCCGTCACTCCGAACGAAAACTATTACAAAATTCCGCCGGCAGCGGGAGTGAATGCCAGCATCCAGGACATGGCCCAATGGCTGCGCGCACAAACGGGGCACCGCCCCGACGTGCTTTCGAAGGAAGTGCTCAGCCAGATTCATGCGAAGCAAGTCGCAACCCCCGGTGAAATTCGCTCCAGCGGTTGGCGCAGCGAACGACTGAACGAGGCCTACTACGGTCTGGGCTGGCGAGTCATGAACTACAGTGGCCGCCCGATGATTTTTCATGGCGGCGCGGTCAAGGGTTTTCGCGGCCTGATAGCATTTCTTCCCGACCAGGACATCGGCATCGTCATTCTTTGGAATTCGGAATCGGCGATACCCTCCAGCCTGATGCCGACCTTCTTCGATGCGGCACTCGGTCTGCCCGCGCGTAACTGGCTCGGCCTTGAAGAGCTGGGCCCGGTGGTTGACGAGGCTGGTGCCGAGTAATCTCTCGTGCGAGGGGTTTCAAACCCGACCCGTTCCAGCCAATAAAAAAGCGCCTTTCGGCGCTTTTTTGATATCTGCAGGCAATCCTGGAAATTCTCTCTCCCCGACTGGGCAACACAGGGAGAGAGTCAAGATTGTTGCTTGCGAATTTACATCGCAGGTGCAGCAGGTGCAGCTGGAGCAGCAGCCTTTTTCTTGGCTGGCTTCTTGGCAGCTTTCTT
>Ga0066401_1000013_pt1 | contig 21770 bp, 18 predicted proteins | sample LakWasMeta1_LOW4_2_FD_59488 | JGI IMG/M metagenome (GOLD analysis project Ga0066401, IMG submission 59488) | Freshwater sediment methanotrophic microbial communities from Lake Washington under simulated oxygen tension - Sediment Metagenome 1_LOW4 | ecosystem: Environmental > Aquatic > Freshwater...
GACCCTTTTGGGTCCGGGCGCATCCCAATAGCCGTGACATCTCCTTTCGCCATTGATGTTCCCGGCAGTCTGCTGACCCGCGCCCGAAATGGCGAGGTGGCGGCGTTCGAGCAGCTATATCGATGGTTTGAAAGGCCCGTTTTCACGCTGGCATTGCGGCTTTGCGGCCAGCGCGAGGAAGCCCAGGACGTATTGCAAGAGACCATGCTGAAATTGTTTGGAAAAATATCGGAATTTCGCGGAGATTCGCCGTTTTGGGGCTGGTTGCGGCAAATCGCCGTCAATGAGTGCCTGATGCGGATCCGGAAGCGCCATCCCGGTCAGGAAATCGATCTGTCGGACGAATCGGATTATCTGGAAGCCGATATTTTGCTGCCACCGCAGGCTGCCGATGTCCAGCGTCTTGCCCAGGCAATGAACCAGTTGCCCGCCACCACGCGCAGTGTGCTTTGGCTTTACCACGTCGAGGGTTACACGCACGATGAAATCGCCAACATGATGGACAAGACCATTTCATTTTCAAAATCACAATGCGCTCGCGGCGGCAAAAAGCTGCGCGAACTTTTAAATATAGACAAGGAGGTAGCGAGTCATGGCTGATCTCACGGCACACCCTTACGGGATTGGCATTGGACAGGCTTTACGCGATTTGCCGCAGGAAGCCCCGGCGCAATCACTCTGGCCGATGCTGGCTCATCAGATACCGAAAAAAACCAACCGGTACTATCTGCCTTTGGCGATGGCGGCAGCACTTGCCCTGCTCGTCATCATCCCGATAAGCCTGAATTCACCGCACTTGTCACCCTCCCCGGACGACAGCGATCTGCAATCGGTGATGCAGCAGTCATCGCAACTCGAAAACATTGTCGTCGCCACCCGCAACACGACCGCAGGCAATGCCAGTGCGGAAGTTATCGGTTTGGCACTTGAAGACCGTATCCACACCATCGATGCCGAGTTGGCTGCCGGCACATTGAGTACCGCGCAGCAACTCAATCTCTGGCAGCAACGTGTCGGCTTATTGCAGGAGGCCGCAGGTTTGTATTCGAGCCAGCGCTATCGACAGGCCGAGGGGCGCCCATACGAAATTGCACTGGTCGAATCTTATTAACGCATAAACGCTTTTTCACGAAACCCATTTTCCAACCCGGAGATCCGAGATGAAATTGAAAACACTGAGCCTGGTTTTAGCCTGCACCTTGATGGGCAGCGCTTTTGCAGGCGAATCCGCAAAAAGCGTTACGGCCGAGCAACAGGCAACCCAAGCCGAAATCGACAGCTTGATAGCACGCATCGAAGAGCTTTCAAAAAAGCTGGGGCCGGATCATTCGATCAATATCGATATCCGTAAACCTGGCGGCCCGCAGTGGACACCGGGACCCGGCGAGCACGGTCCGCGCGAAATCGTCATCGAACGCCACATGGCACCGATGTCAAAAGCACGTTCGGAAGCCATGAAACCCAAGCCCGGCATCGGCATCGTCATGTCTCCCAATACGGCGGCCAATGGCGTCCTGATCGGCGCCGTCACGCCCGACGGTCCTGCCGCGAAAGCGGGGCTGCGATCGGGCGATGTGCTGCTCGCTGTCGATGGCAAAAGTATCGGCAGCAGCGGCAAATCCGGTGTCGACAAGGCGCGCGAATTACTCTCGAATCTGAAAGTGGGACAAAACATCCAACTAACTTATGCACGTGCCGGTAAATCGGGCAAAACCAATGTGAAAGTCGACAATATTGGTCGCGTGATGATGTTCAGCGATATGGAGCGAGGTTTTTCACCGCGTCCAAATAGCCATTCAAAACGCGTGATCATGGGCGGGCCGGAGAGCCGGGAAAACATCGAGATCATGGCATTCGCCGATTGCGAAAAAGCCGGCAAAAAAGATTGTGCTCCACCGCGTATTTTTGAAGCAATGCGCTGGCAGGGCCTGAATCTGGCATCTGTCGATGCGCAGTTGGGCCGCTATTTCGGTACCGACAAAGGCGTATTGGTCATCAGTGCCGGACCGGGCATGAAAAGCCTGCAAAGCGGCGATGTGATACAGCGCGTCGAATCTACGGCTACCGAATCACCTCGTGACGTCATGCGAGTCTTGCGCGAGAAAAAAGTTGGCGAGAAAGTAACGATAAGCGTCCTACGCGAGCGCAAGGCCTTGAATCTGGAAATCACGGCGCCGGAAGCAAAAGCGATGCAATTTCTGCCACCACCAATGCCACCAATGCCACCGGCACCACCGATGCCTCCCCGTGCCCCGGGCGCCACACCACCGCCAGCGCCTCCTGCGCCGGCACCGCCCATCGGCATGCGCTTTGAGAGTGATAACCAGGAACGAATGGTATGGATCAGCCAAAATGACGACTCAAACCACGGCGTCATCGAAGAAGTGGAAATCGAAATCACGAAATAATCCGGTAGTTTTCAAACCTAGGGAACTAATGCGACAGCATCGGGTCTTTACCAACGTTAAGACAACTCTCTTTCATCCCGGCTTTCACTAGGCCGGGATTTTTTTGTCAGCGATGCAGGTCGGGCCAGTCAACACCGAGCCTAATAGATAATTCACGGGCAATACCCGTATGATCCCCTCATGGCCGGGGAAAAGTCGTGACTACAGTCAAACAAAGTTTGGACGATTTATCGCGCGATTTGCGCGAGCGTCCCGACGAAATCATGCTCGAAATCGGTGCCGGCGGGGAATTGCTTGTGGCACGCATACGCACCATCGCCACGGCACTATTACTGCTACTGCCGATTACCAATCTGCTACTTGGCGGTTCGTATTATGAAAGCATCACCGGAGCGATAGGTGCGACCGGAGCTTTTTTACTGAGCCTGCTCTGGCTAAGTCTTTCCAAACACCATCGCCTTTATCGTTGGCTGCCCTTTGTATCGGCGGCCAGCGATGTCAGCATGGTAAGTGCCGTCTTGCTGGGATTGTCACTCAACAATCCCTCTGCTGGCCTGAATAGCGTCGTGGTTTGGTGCTGCTATCCACTGGCCATCATGGCGACGTCGTTGCGCAACGACCTGCGTGTTTGTCTGCTGGCAGGTGGATTGGCCATCGTACAGTTTTCCCTGCTGTCGATTTTCATCATGCACCACGGTGAAGGCATCATTACTTCGGTGGATTACGGCACCGTCACCGCGTCGAATCAAATCCAGAGGATTGTCGTTCTGTTTGCCATCAGCATACTGACGGTATTCGTGGTTTACCGAATGCAGTTGCTGGTGCAGCTTTCCGGTACCGATGGCTTGACCGGCCTGCCCAATCGGCTTTACCTGAATCACCGTGTTCCGCATTTGCTGGAGCGCGCCAAGACCGAGAATGCAACGCTTTCGGTTGCCATCATCGATATGGATTTTTTCAAACGCATCAACGACGACATGGGGCATCTCGTGGGCGACAAGGCGCTTCGCCATGTGGTGCAGATATTGCGCAATGAACTCAATGACGAAGAACCCCTGATTCGCATCGGTGGCGAAGAATTCCTGCTGGTGATGCGCATGCCGATAGGAACGGCCTGGGAGAGAATCGAGTTTTTGCGCAAACGGGTCAACGACAATCCATTCCTGAAAGATCCGAATGCGGTGCCCAGAATGCTCAGTTTCTCGGCAGGCATTGCCTGTAGCCCCCAGGACGCCAGTGATATTTCCAGCCTGCTCAAACATGCCGACCGCAGGCTTCGAGCCGCCAAACAACAAGGTCGTAATCGCGTCATCGCAAGGGATTAGCAAGCCGCCGGAACATGACCGGCGAAGATCCGTTGCCCTGGAAGAGCATTGAACGACCCCTCAGGCTGCACTGCGACTTGCTCGAAACACGCGTCTGCACTACCCTGCCACATCGATTTGGGGATCAAAACACATGGATATTTTGAAGGGTTTGTTCGGCTTGGCTGTACTGATTGGACTGGCGTGGGTATTTTCGAATAATAAATCGCGAGTCGATTGGAAGCTGGTCGCAACAGGCGTATTACTGCAAATAGGTTTCGCCGCCTTCGTCCTGCTGACACCCTTCGGTGCACAAATTTTCGATACTCTGGGGAAGGGTTTCGTCACATTGATCAGCTTCACCAACGAAGGTTCGACGTTTATCTTCGGCGACCTGGCACGACAAGACAAAATGGGATTCATATTCGTCTTTCAGGTCCTGCCAACCGTGATTTTCTTCGCCGCCTTCATGGGCGTTCTCTATCATCTGGGCGTCATGCAGCAGATCGTCAAGGCAATGGCCTGGGCAATCACCAAGGTAATGCGGGTGTCGGGGGCTGAAACCACATCGGTCTGCGCCAGCGTATTCATCGGTCAAACCGAAGCGCCACTGACAGTTCGCCCCTACATCAACAAGATGACCGAATCCGAATTATTGACCATGATGATTGGCGGCATGGCACACATCGCCGGCGGCGTCATGGCAACGTATATCGCCATGCTAGGCGGCACCGACATGAACTTGCAGGCCGAATATGCAAAACATTTTCTGGCCGCTTCCATCATGGCGGCACCCGCCACCCTTTTGATCGCAAAAATACTGATCCCGGAAACCGGCGTTCCGGCAACACGCGGCAGCGTGAATGTGCATGTCGAGCGTGAAAGCAAGAACATCATCGATGCCGCAGCCGCGGGTGCTGCCGATGGCGTAAAGCTCGCCATCAACATCGCAGCCATGCTGTTGGCATTCATTGCACTGATCGCATTGTTGAATTCCATCATCGGCTGGGCGGGCGACTGGAGCGGTATCAACGCGATGCTGAACCAAGGGGCTGCCGCAGGAGCAGCACCGGTCAAACTCAATCTCGGTCTCATCCTTGGCTATATTCTCGCGCCCATCGCATGGGTGATCGGGATCGAATGGAACGATGCCGTGATCGCCGGCGGCCTGATCGGCCAGAAAATCGTGCTCAATGAATTTGTCGCCTACCTGCAACTTGCGGCGACCCCGGTCGGCGATGGTATTGGCGCAATCAGCGAACACACACGCCTTATCTTGACCTATGCCTTGTGCGGCTTCGCCAACTTTGCCTCCATCGCGATTCAAATCGGCGGCATTGGCGGCTTGGCTCCGGAACGTCGTAGCGATCTGGCCCGTTTCGGAATGCGTGCCGTATTGGGCGGCACCATCGCCACCCTGATGACAGCCACCATCGCCGGCGTATTGCTCAGCATGAATTTGGCCTAGGTCGCCATGCGCCAGCGGGTCCTGATTGTTGGCAGTTACGTTCAAGACCATGCATGGCGGGTAGACAGCTTTCCCGCGCCCGGCGAGACCCGGCGCGCGATGGGCTTCTCGAGCGGCCCCGGCGGCAAGGGTTTCAATCAGGCTATTGCCTGTGTTCGACAGGGTGTCAGCACCGTTTTCATAGGTGCGATTGGCCAGGATGCCTTGGGGGAATGTGCGAAAAACTTTGCCAGTGCCGAAAACCTGCAGGCCTTGTGGCTGAGTCGCGACGACATGCCGACGGCGGCTTCCAGCATCGTCGTCAACGCACAGGGCGAGAACATGATTGCGGTCAATCTGGCCGCCAACGAATTTCTCGACATCGCTTTTCTGCAGGAACATTCATCGCAGTTTGAAACGGCAAACATCGTGTTATGCCAGCTTGAAAACAATCTGGACGCGATCATTTTCGCGTTTGAGCTCGCCAAAAAACGCCAGGCACTCTGCGTCCTTAATCCGGCCCCGGTACATCCCGAACTGGAGCGGAATTTGCTCGATTGCGTGGATGTGCTTACCCCCAACGAAACCGAATTCGCCCTGCTCTGCCGGCGCTTTGGCTATGCCGATTTGACGGGTGATCAAGTCGAGCAAATCGACAACACTAATTTGCACGAACTGTGTCGACGGTTGAGCAAGAACACGGTCGTGATAACACTCGGCCGACATGGCTGTTTTGTCTCGCACGGAGAAGAACGGCGTGGTGACGACCGCCATTTCTATCGAGTGGCGCCGGAGAAGGTCAAAGCCATCGATACCACCGGCGCGGGCGATGCTTTTAGCGGCGCACTGGTAGCGGCACTGAGCCTGTTCCCTGATCGTGGCTTTTTTCATGCGGTTCAATACGCAGGCCGGGTAGCGGCGATGTCGACGGAAACCGTCGGCACGGCACCCGCCATGCCGGACCATGCGCAAGTAAAGGCAAGGTTTGCATAGGGGAGTTAACTCCTACCCGCCTTGCGAATCGGGCCCAAAGTCCCTTGTACAAGGTAAAATGGGCGCCTACACAAGGACCTACCATGCTCAGCACCGAACTCCGCCAGCGTATCGACAACCTGCTCAATTCAAACACCGTCGTTTTATTCATGAAGGGCTCTCCCGCCCAGCCAAGCTGTGGTTTTTCTTCGAAGGCATCGGCGATCTTGAATGATTTGCTGGGTGACTATGCCCACGTCGACGTTCTGGCGGATGCGGAAATTCGTGAAGGCATCAAGATTTACGGCCAATGGCCCACCATCCCGCAACTGTATGTAAAAGGCGAATTGGTCGGGGGCAGCGATATCATTGACGAAATGTTCAACAGCGGTGAACTGCATCAAGTGCTCGGTTTGCCGGCCCCGGTTCGGTTTACTCCGACTATTCATATCAGCCCGGCCGCCGCAAATGCCATCCGGCAAGCCATGGAAAATTCGGAACCCGGCATTGCCCTGCACCTGAGCGTCGATGCCCGTTTTCAATCACAATTCCAACTCAAGCCGCTCAAGGGCAATGAAATTCTTGTCGAGTCGGCAGGCATCAAAGTGTATTTCGACCTCGCCAGTGCACCGCGGGCCGAGGGCATTTCCATTGACTGGATTGACGATGTCCGTGGCTCGGGACTGGCGATAGACAATCCGAATGCCCCGGCCAAGGTGCAATCGCTGTCGGTTGAAGGCTTGAGCGAGGACCTGCATAACTACCGGGTGATTGATGTCCGGCCGCAACAGGCCCGAGCGATTGCAGGATTTCCGCACCCGCACGATGTCCTCGATGAAGACAGTTTTGAAGCCCTTGCCGCATTGCCCAAGGACACCCGACTGGCATTTCTATGCCACCACGGCAATTCCAGTCGGCAGGCCGCAGAACATTTCCGTGGTCTGGGCTTTACCAATCTGTTCAATATCGAGGGAGGCATCGATGCCTGGTCCGAGCAAATTGATAACAGCATCCCCAGATATTGACCACTGGTTACATTTGGTTACAAATCTTGACTGTAGAGCTTTTACGCAAAATATACGGTAAGCTGAATATAGTAAGTTTCAATACCTAATAGTTAAGTACTGGGAGGTTTCTATGAAATGGATATCAGTCGCCCTGCTCACATTGGTTTTGACTGCATGCTCGGGCGGAGGATCTGGCGGCGCCGTAGGTAAAGCAAATGCGGCTGCGGCAGCCTGTGATGCTTTCGTGAAAATCAAACTGGAAGGCAAACAATTTACTCTTGACCAGAAAGTCCTGGCCGCTAGTTTGAAAGAAAGCGCCGGACAAGCCGGCACGCTCAGCTCGCCTATCGTCATCGAACCGGGCCTGACCACCGAAGTGAAACAAACCATAAAATGCGACGTGCGCTTCGGTGCCGACAACACACCCGAAGTCACGAATGTCACTTTCATCTGGTAACGCAAATAGACTGTGATAAAAAAACCCGAGCATGCTCGGGTTTTTTATTGCGTCACGATTTATTGATCAGCAGTCGGAGGATATTATTCATCAAAGCGCAAATGCTTCACCGACTTGCCATGGCGACGAATCAGCTTCAAGGCTTCGATGCCGATATTGATATGCTTCTCGACAAAATTCGTCGATACGATTTTGTCCGAAGCTTCCGTCTTCACGCCTTCGGGAATCATCGGCTGATCCGAAACCAGTAGCAGGGCTCCGGAAGGAATGCTGTTGGCAAATCCGGTCGCGAACACCGTCGCCGTTTCCATATCGATCGCCATACAGCGCGTCTTGCGCAGATATTCCTTGAACTCGACGTCATGCTCCCAGACCCGGCGATTGGTGGTGTATACCGTGCCCGTCCAGTAATCGTGTCCCAGATCGCGTGTCATGGTTGATACAGCACGTTGCAAGGCGAACGCCGGCAAGGCGGGAACTTCAGGCAATAAGTAATCGTTGGAAGTGCCCTCGCCGCGAATGGCCGCGATCGGCAGGACCAGATCGCCCAATTCGTTTTTACGTTTCAGTCCGCCACACTTGCCAAGGAATAAAACCGCTTTCGGCGGCAAAGCGCTCAGCAAATCCATCACTGTGGCGGCATTCGCGCTGCCCATGCCGAAATTGATCATGGTGATGCCGTCGATGGTGGCACTCGGCATGGGGCGGTCACGGCCCACGACTTCGGCTCCGGTCAAACGCGCAAAATGATCCAGATAACCGCCAAAATTGGTCAGCAATACATACTCGCCAAAGTTCTCCAAAGCCACACCGGTGTAGCGAGGCAACCAGTTACTCACAATATCCTGCTTGTCTTTCATTCTTCACTCCTGTTTCGCGTCTATTTTGACACGTTTGCGAAGTGCCAAACCTCCCGACACCCAGTCTTGCGCACAAAACGGCCTGCGGGGGAAACGATCCTGCGCACTCCATGACCGGATATTCATTTTTCGAATGCATGGCAATAATGTGATGCAGATGGTTTTTTGGTCTGCTGTCCGTGACCTTCGTCATGTTGGCAGTGCCCGACTGTCGGGTTACTGTGTCGGGTACTTTGGGGAGATTACATATGCGTAAATCCAGTCTCATCGCCACCGTGGCGATGCTTAGCTTTTCTATTGCCGCGAGCGGCAAATCCACGGGCAACCCGTCGCCAGGACCGGCGACCGACCCCTATCCCAGCACCTATCAACGCATCAGCTCGGCGCCCGTGTTAATCCGGAATGCCACCGTGCTGACCGGCACCGGCGAGCGCATCGATAATGCCGATGTACTGATGCGTGACGGCAAGATCGCCGCCGTCGGCAAAAATCTTGATGCCTCCGGCAACACGACGGTTGTAGATGGCACCGGCAAATGGGTCACTCCCGGCATTATCGACGCCCACTCGCATTTGGGCGTCTATCCAAGCCCCGGCGTGAGTGCACACGAAGATGGCAATGAACTCACCAATCCCGCCACACCCAATGTCTGGGCCGAACATTCCGTCTGGCCTCAGGATCAGGGGTTTGCTACAGCATTGGCCGGCGGCGTGACTTCACTGCTCGTCCTGCCGGGCTCGGGAAACCTGATTGGCGGCCGGGGTGTCGTGCTGAAAAACGTCTATGGCAGGGCTTACCAGGACATGAAATTCCCGGGCGCTCCGCACAGCATAAAAATGGCCTGTGGCGAAAATCCCAAACGCGTTTACGGTAGCAAGGGCTCCTCCCCGTCTACCCGCATGGGCAATGTCGCCGGTTATCGTGCTGCCTTCATTGACGCCAAGGGCTATATGAAGACCTGGGACAAATATAATGCCGGCGGCAAGGAAAAGGGCGAAGAACCCACTCAAGACCTGCGCCTCGAAACCCTGGCAGGCGTGATGCGTGGGGACATCCAGGTTCAAATCCATTGTTACCGGGCCGACGAGATGATGTTGATGATCGATTTGGCGAAAGAATTCAATTTCAAGATCGCCTCGTTTCACCACGCCGTGGAAGCCTACAAAATCGCCCAGCCGCTCGCCGAGAATAATATCTGCGCTTCGATGTGGGCCGACTGGTGGGGCTTCAAGATGGAAGCCCTCGACGGCATCCAGGAAAATATCGCGATGGTCGACCGCAAGAAAAACAGTTGCGCCATCGTCCATTCGGATTCTTCCGAAGGCATTCAACGCCTGAATCAGGAAGCGGCAAAAGTGACTGCCCGTGCAAGCGCCCTGGGCATGAACGGCAGTCCGGAAAACGCCATGCGCTGGCTTAGCCTGAATCCCGCCAAAGCACTCGGCATCGACAAAGTGACCGGTACGCTTGAAGAAGGAAAAATGGCGGACGTCGTGCTTTGGAACGGCACACCCTTTAGCGTGTACGCCAAAGCCGAAAAAGTGTACGTCGATGGCGCACTGCTATTCGACATCAACAATAAAAAATTGCAGCCGACCTCGGACTTTATGCTCGGACAGGGAGCCAACCCATGAAACGCCTTCTACTCATTGCCTGCCTGATCTCCGCACCGGCATTCGCCCAAAATGTCCTGATTAAAAATGCGACCGTGCACACCGCCGGTACGCGCGGCACTCTCAAAAACACCGACGTACTGGTACAAGGCGGCATCATTCGCGCGATCGGCAATAATCTTTCCGCACCCGGCATAGTCAGTGTCGATGCCAAGGGAAAATCACTGACGCCGGGCTTGTTCGCTGGTCTCGGCGACATCGGTCTGGAAGAAGTTTCCGCCGAAAGTAGCACTGTCGATGGCACGTTTAGATTGAACGATGGCGCAGGTGGACAAATGCGTCCCGAGTTTGATGTCGTGCCGGCATTCAATCCCAATTCAATGCTGATTCCCGTCACGCGCCTGGAAGGATTTACCTTCACAGCCCTGAGTGCCAATGCCGGCAGCAGTTTGCTCGGCGGACAAGGCGCAATCATGCGTTTGAACGGGAATTTTGAAGACCCGATCGGTTCACGTATTTTATTTGCCAGCATGGGAAGCGGGGCCGATTCACTCAGCGGCAGTTCGCGTGCCGCGCAGTTCATGCTGCTCGACCAGGCCATTCGCGAAGCGCGCGGCTTGTCACCTTACGATTACCGCCAGTCCCTGCTCACTCCGGCAGGCCGCGAAGCGATGAATAAATTTTTGCTGGGCGGACGCACCGTATTCAATGTCGAACGTGCCTCCGACATTCTGCAAGTGCTGAAGTTTGCTAAAAAGAACGGCATGCGCCCCATCATCGTGGGCGGTTCGGAAGCCTGGCAAGTCGCAGCGCAACTGAAGGCCGACAACGTTATCGTGTTCGTCGATGCCCTGGAAAACCTACCATCGAGCTTCGATAAAATCGGGGCGCGTCTGGACAATGCGGCATTACTGCAAAAAGCCGGCGTGCGCGTCGGACTTTTTCGCGCCGATGATGCTTCGCAAAATGCCCGCAAGGTTCGCCAGGTAGCCGGCAATGCCGTGTCCAACGGCATGTCCTGGGAAGCCGGACTGGCCGCCATTACCAGCGTGCCCGCCGATGCCTTCGGCGTAGGCGATAAAGTCGGCCGCATCGACGTGGGCTTGATCGCGGATCTGGTGTTGTGGAACGGCGACCCGCTCGAAGTCAACGCGTTTGCCGAACAGGTATGGATGAGCGGTTCGGCGATGCCGATGAAATCACGCCAGACCGAATTGCGTGATCGCTACATGGCCGATGACAACGGCTTGCCACGCGCCTATCAAAAATGACACTGCCATCCCGGCGCAAGCCGGGACCCAGAAATAATTTCTTGGAATTCCGGAATAGAACATGAAAATTCATTTGCTAACCACCGCCATCATTCTGACATTTGCCACCGGATCGCTTTCCGCGGCCGATAAAAAAGACGCGGCAAAATGGGACATCAATAATTTCCACAAAGGCGCGAAAAGCATTTCCTTCAGCACCGACGAAGGCACCTGGCTCGACCTGGACGTCAGTCCCGACGGCAACACGATTGCCTTCTCGATGATGGGCGACATTTACACCTTGCCGATCAACGGCGGCAGTGCGACACGCATCAGCTCCGGCCCGGCCTTCGATGTGCAGCCGCGTTTCTCGCCGGACGGCAAGCAAATCGCCTATACCTCGGATCGCGCCGGCGGCAATAATTTGTGGCGCATGAATCGCGATGGCAGCGATGCCAAGCAAGTGACCAAGGAAAGTTTTCGCCTGCTCAACAATCCCATCTGGACGCCCGATGGCCAATATCTGATTGGTCGCAAACATTTCACATCGGAACGCTCGCTCGGCGCCGGCGAATTGTGGATGTACAACCTGAAAGGAGGCAGCGACGGCCTTCAGTTGAACAAACGCAAGAACGACCAAATGGATCTGGGCGAACCTGCCATCAGTCCGGATGGCCGCTATGTTTATTATTCCGAAGACGTCAGCGACGGCGATACTTTCTCGTATAACAAAAATGTTTACGGCGTGATCTATGCAATCAAGCGTCTGGATCGTGAAACCGGCGAAGTCCGCACCCTGATTCAAACTCCCGGCGGCGCGATTCGTCCGCAGCCTTCACCGGACGGAAAATCTCTGGCGTTCGTCAAACGCGTTCGCGATAAATCGGTGTTGCACGTGATGGATTTGCAATCGGGCGCAACGCGTCCGGTGTGGGATGGCTTGTCGCATGACCAGCAGGAAGTCTGGGCCATTTTCGGTCCGTATCCGAATTTCAACTGGACGCCGGATTCGAAAAACGTCGTGATCTGGGCGCAGGGCAAACTGTGGCGCGTCGACATGAAAAGCGGCGCACAAACCGCCATCCCGTTTACCGCTACCGTGCAGCAAACGCTGGTGAAACCGCTGCGTTCCGCCTATCGCGTGGACGGCAACAGCTTCACGCCAAAAATGATTCGCGATATTGCGACCAGCCCTGATAACAACAGCATTGTGTTCCACGCCGTTGGCAAACTCTGGAAGAAGTCGCTGCCGAACGGCACGCCGGTACGCCTGACTTCGGATGCAGCGCAATTTGAATACCAGCCTGCCTACAGCAGCGACGGCAGGAAGCTGCTGTACACCACCTGGTCGGATGAAAATCTCGGTGCGATTGTCGAGCTGGATCTGGCCTCCGGACAAAGCCGCAAACTCACCACCGAACCTGGCTACTACTATGGCCCGCGTTATTCGAACGACGGCGCACGCATCTTGTACAGCAAGCAATCGGGCAGCAGCCTGACCGGCGGCCTATGGAGCGGCGAACGCGGCGTGTACGTGATGGATGCGCAGGGAAAAAACAGTTATCGCGTCGCGAAAAGCGGCAGTGACCCGCAGTTTTCTCCCGACGGCAAACGCGTTTTCTTCATGACCGGCGGCGGCTTGTCGAAAAAACTGCAAAGCATCGGTATCAACGGAGAAGAACCTCGCGATATTTTCACGATGAAATATCCCGATTTCGTGAGCATCAGCCCGGACGGAAAATACGTGGCATTCACCGAGTTGTACCAGGCCTATCTGGCACCGATTCCGCAGACCGGCGGCGTGGTCGAACTGTCGAAGGACATCAGTACCCTGCCCGTCACCAAACTCAGCACCGACACCGGCGCGTATATCCATTGGTCGCAGGATTCGAAAACCCTGCATTGGCTGGTCGGTGATCGCTATATGTCGCGTGGCATCAATGCCAGTGCCGCCGATGCAGGTGTCAGCCTGGGCCTGAGCGTTGCCACGGACAAGCCGGCAGATGTCTTTGCCTTCACCGGCGGCCGCGTGATCACCATGCGTAATGCCCAAAGCCAGCAGGAAGTTATCGAAGACGGTGTTGTCGTCGTGCAGGGATCGAACATTGTCGCAGTCGGCAAACGTGGCAATGTCGCGATTCCACAGAACGCGAAAACCATCGATGCTTCGGGGAAAACCATCTATCCAGGCATCGTCGATGCCCATGGTCACGGCAACCATTTCGGTGGAGGGGTGATGGCGCAAAAGAACTGGACCTATTACGCCAATCTGGCTTTCGGCGTGACAACTTTGCACGACCCGTCGGCGACCACCGAAATGGTGTTCTCCCAATCGGAACTGCAGAAAACCGGTGAACTGGTTGGCCCGCGTGTCTTTTCGACCGGCACCATCTTGTACGGCGCCGATGGCGATTTCAAAGTCATCGTAAACTCACTCGACGATGCACGTAGCCATTTGCGTCGTTTGAAAGCCAATGGCGCGTTCAGTGTAAAAAGCTATAACCAGCCACGACGCGATCAGCGTCAGCAACTGAACCAGGCTGCGAAAGAATTGAACATGCTCGTCGTCGAAGAAGGCGGCAGCACGTTCAATCACAACATGACGATGATGCTCGATGGCGTTACCGGTATCGAACACAATATTCCGGTTGCCCCGCTCTATCGCGATGTTATCGAAACCTGGCGCCAAACCGATGTGCGCAACACACCGACCCTGATCGTGAATTACGGCGGCGTGAATGGCGAATATTACTGGTACGACCGCAGCAATGTCTGGGAAGACAAGAAGCTCAACAAGTTCTTCCCGCAGCAGGCGCTGGACGCCCGCTCTATCCGCCGTGAAACCGGCCCGGAGTGGGATTACTACCATGTCGAAGTCGCGAAAGCCGCCAAGAAAATGCGCGATGCCGGCATCAAGATTCAGGTCGGTGGTCACGGACAACTGCAGGGACTCGGTACTATTTGGGAAATGTGGATGCTTGCCCAAGGCGGCATGACCCCGTGGGAAGCATTGCGTGCCGGTACGATCGACGGTGCGGACTATATCGGTTACTCGCAGGATCTCGGGTCGCTGGAAGCGGGCAAACGTGCCGATCTGGTGATCGTCAACGGCAATCCGCTGGAAAACATCCAGGCCACGGCCGACACAGCGATGGTGATGGTCAATGGTCGTTTGTTCGATACCGCCACCATGGCGGAAATCGGTGGACAGCAACGTCCGGCCCCGACATTCCATTGGCAGCGTAGCGAAGGTGTTTCCGGTGAAAGCATCGGACTGGAACATGGCCCGAGCGCCCATGCCGATAGCGATTGATTATTTCGCAACGTCAAGGTCTTGAAAAAATCCCGGCTTCGGCCGGGATTTTTTTATAGTCTGAACGCAAGTCGTCCACGCGGCAGCGAATATTCCCTTCGCACAATCTGGCTTAATTATTGCTGGTAGTATTGAATCAAGTTCACTCGCAGCGCATATCGCTAGCGACTCATCAGGATCGAGAACATCATGGCAACCCGTTACTATATCCGTCTCCCCGAACCCGCCAAAGCGCGCGGCAGCGATCCCGATCTTGCCTTCAAGAGCGAAGGTGGCGAAGGCTTCGCCGGTGAGCTGGAAAATGCATTACGCACGCCGGAATTATTCGAGCGCTGGAAAGCGAAGCAGGATGAACCCGATGAAGTCGATCAAAGCCTGGGTGCCGTGGATTTAAATTCGACGGTGACCGCTACGCATCATGATTTGTATATCGATCTTGTGGTGGTGACTTCCCTGCCAGGATCGGTATTCAAACAACGCCTGAGATTATTGGCCGGAAGCAACTGGCAATTGAGTGACGTGAAAGCTGCGTAATTGCTGTGCAGAAGCGTCCTTCAGGCGCGAACAAACTGGCGAGAACTGTCGCGCCTAAAGGACGCTCCTACTGTATTTAATATGCAAACTCTCTAAACACCTGGTCCACCGATTTATTCCAGGCGCCGTGGTACAACTCCAGCTTGCGCTCGGCCGGCGTCTGGTTCGCCATCGCGAACTCAATCAAGGGCTCGATGAAAACGGCTTCGCTGGCGCCAGTCGAATTCAAGCGATTACGACGCTGCAATCCCATTCCGGAAATCTTCAGGGCTTCCAGTGCCAGCTCGCGGAGACTGTGATTTCTAAACGGCACCTTGAAGCCCATTTTTGGAACGTTGTCGCGCAAATGATTGCGTTCTGCCATTGTGAAATCTTTCACCAGATCCCAGGCGGCATCGAGTGCGGTTTCGTCATAGAGCAGACCGACCCAGAACGCAGGCAATGCGCACAAACGATTCCAGGGTCCGCCATCGGCACCGCGCATTTCCAGGTATTGTTTCAGGCGCACTTCCGGAAATGCCGTGGTCATGTGATCGGCCCAGTCTTTGAGTGTCGGCAATACGCCCGGCAGATTCGGCAACTCGCCTTTCATGAAGTCGCGAAAACTCAAGCCGGCGCAATCGATATATTCCTTGTTGCGATAGGTGAAATACATGGGTACATCAAGCAGGTAATCAACATAACGCTCGAAACCGAAACCTTCGTCAAAAACAAAATCCAGCATGCCGGTACGATTCTTGTCGGTATCGGTCCAGATATGCGAGCGATAACTCAGGTAGCCGTTCGGCTTGCCTTCGGTAAACGGCGAGTCGGCAAATAGCGCCGTCGCAATCGGCTGCAAGGCCAGCGACACGCGAAATTTCTTGATCATGTCGGCTTCGGATGCGTAATCCAGATTCACCTGCACCGTGCAGGTGCGGGTCATCATGTCCAGACCCAGCGTACCAACCTTCGGCATGTAATCGCGCATGATTTTGTAGCGGCCCTTCGGCATCCATGGCATTTCATCGCGTTTCCATTTCGGCTGGAAACCCATGCCGAGAAAACCGAGCCGCAATTCGTCGGCAACCGATTTTACTTCGAACAAATGATTGGCCACTTCGCAACAGGTTTGATGAATGTTTTCCACCATCGCACCCGAAAGTTCGAGCTGACCGGCAGGCTCAAGAGTTACCGACGCACCGTCACGGGTTAGCGCGATCAACTTGCCGTCCTCTTCGTAGGCTTGCCAGCCGAAACGCATCAGACCGCGCAGCATGGCTTCGATGCCGCGATCACCTTCGTAAGTGGGCGCCCTGAGGTCATCGAGTCGAAATCCGAATTTCTCGTGTTCGGTGCCGATCCGCCAGGCAGATTCGGGCTTGTTGCCTTTGGCATGAAACGCGACCAGTTCTTGCTTGCTCTGGATGACTTGCTCAACCACATTGCTGGGACCGGACATAAATGAATCTCGAAAGTATTGTGTTCAAGTGTGGGCTAGACTCTACAATCACAAGCCAGCCAATTTCGCCGAGTTTACCCCAAGCATGCGTACAGCTTTGTTATTTTCATTTTTGCTGATTTGCATGCCCGCGAAGGCGCAGACACTCGAACGCGGCAACGGCCCGGAGCCATCGACACTTGACGCACATAAATGTCCGGAAGTCGCATGCGGAAATATTTTGCGGGATCTCTATGAAGGCCTTGTGGCAAAAGACGGCAAAGGCAATTTAATTCCCGGCATGGCTGAGCGCTGGGATGTTTCAAGCGACGGCAGAACCTGGACATTCCATCTTCGCAAAGAGTTGAAATGGAGCAACGGCGAGCCACTCACCGCCGACGATATTGTCCGCAGTTTCCAACGTGCATTTACGCCGATGACGGCATCGCCACTGGCGGAACATTTCGAAGCATTGGTCAACGCCGCCGAGATCATGCGGGGTGAAAAACCACCCTCCTCGCTGGGCGTAACTTCCCCCGACCGGCAAACCGTCGTAATCCGACTCAAACGCAGTGCTGCACTCTTGCAGTTACTGACCTTGCCCACGGCCTATCCCGTGTATTTGCCCGGCGTAGAAAAATTCTCGGCGCAGCATACCCGCCCTGGAAACCTTGTCAGCAACGGCGCATACCGCCTGAAGTCCTGGACGCCGCAATCGTTCGTCATGCTGGAACGCAATCCCTTGTTTCGCGAACAAGCCGGCATTCCGAATGTGCGTTATCACGTCACCGAAGATGCCTCCAGCGAATTAAAACGCTTTGAATCCGGAGGCCTGCACATTACCGAAACGCTCCCGCCACAGCCATTGGCCGCACTGAAAAAAAAATTCGGATCGCAACTGCGCATATCGCCTTACCTGGGAAGTTTCTGGCTTGGCTTCAATCTCACCCAGCCGCCGCTCAAGAACAACCGCGCCTTGCGCGAAGCTTTGTCGCTGGCGGTTGATCGAGACAAATTGACCCGCTATATCACCGGCTTTGGCGAGCAGCCCGCGTATGCATTGGTGCCGCCGGGCACGGCGGATTATTCGCCGGTTGCACTGAAATGGTCAAAACTGTCGCAGGCACAACGAGAAGACCTGGCGCGTAAAAAACTCCACGAAGCCGGTGTCGACAAAAACAACCCGCTTGAAATCGAATTGCGCTACAACACCTCCACGCCGCATCGACGGCTATCGCTGGCGGTCGCCGCCATGTGGCGCGACACACTCGGCATCAAGGTGCGTTTACGCAACGAAGAATGGAAAGTATTTGTCAACAACCGCAAACAAAAAACCATCACGCAGGTATTCCGCGGCGGATGGATTGCCGACGTCAATGATGCAAGAAATTTCCTGTCGAACTTCCAATCGGGCAACGTGGTGAATTGGAGCGGCCTGGACAGTCCCCATTACGACAACTTGATGACGCAAGCGGACCAAGCCGGCGATACCGTGCAACGATCAAAGCTGATGCAGCAAGCCGAAATTCGCCTGCTATCCGAGCATGCCGTCATTCCCGTCTATTTTTACGTTTCCAAACATTTGGTCAGTTCGAACGTCAAGGGTTTTGATGCCAACTTGCTGGACCATCACCCTTCAAGGTTTCTACGTCTTGAGGAAGCGAAACAATGAAGGTCTGGGCCTCGCGCATTCTTGAAGCCGTACTCACGCTTTGGTTGCTGGCGACCCTGTGTTTCTTTTTGTTGCGCAGTGCGCCGGGCGGTCCATTCGACAATGAAAAAACCGCGCCGCCGGAAGTTCAAGCAGCACTCAACGAACAGTATCGATTAGATCAGCCGCTGCTCTCGCAATACACTGCCTGGCTAGGTGATGTCTTGCGCGGCGACCTTGGGCCATCGTTTCAATACACCGATTACCGCGTCACCGAATTGATCGCCAGCAGTTTCCCGGTGACGCTGATCAACGGCAGCGCCGCTTTGCTGCTATCGCTTTTAATTGGCGTGCCCTTGGGAATCTGGGCCGCCATGCGCTCGGGAAGCACACTGGATCGCGCATTGATGTTTACGGCGGGGCTCGGTTTGTCGATTCCGAAATTCGTAATCGCCCCCATCCTGATTTTGATTTTCGCGGTAACCCTAAAGTGGCTGCCCGCCGGCGGCTGGAACAATGATTGGCAAAGCGCCTTGCTGCCAATCATCTCCTTGTCCCTTCCGAATCTGGCATATTGCGCGCGACTGACTCGCGCGAGTTTGCTCGAAGTACTGAGCGCCGATTATTTGCGCGCAGCCAAGGGGCGCGGATTTTCCGGCGCGCGATTACTGTTTCGCCATGCCTTGAAACCTGCATTGCTGCCAGTGGTGGCATGGCTGTCACCTGCATTGATCAATGTCGTAAGCGGTTCAGCCGTGGTCGAACAGGTGTTCGGCATTCCCGGCATCGGCCGTTATTTCGTGCAGGGGGCATTGAACCGCGATTACACGCTGGTGCTTGGCGTGGTCCTTTGCATCGGCACCGCGATCGTCATCATCAATGCCCTGGTGGATACGTTGCGTGTGCGAATGGACCCAAGACTGCGGGACAGTTAAGGCCCGAGCTGCAGCCAGTTGGCGACGACACCGCGTGCTTCATCAACACCCAATTTGGTTTCGGACGAGAACAATTGCACCGATGCCGTTCCGGCCAGCTTTGCCTTCACTTCGCGAATCGTTTTGGTTTGTTCGCCTCGTCCGATCTTGTCGGCCTTGGTCAGTAAAATATGGGCCGGCATGCCGCGTCGAAAGGCGTAGCTCAGCATCCCCAGATCAAACTCGCGCATCGGGTGACGGATATCCATCACCACAATCAATCCCGCCAGCGCCTGCCGGGTATGGAAAAACTCGTTGATGAATTCCTGCCAATGCACACGCAGATTTTCAGGCACCTTGGCGTAACCGTAACCCGGCAAATCGACCAAATGTTTTTCCGGTGCCACCTGAAAATACACCAGTTGCTGCGTACGGCCGGGGGTTTTGGACGTCCGGGCCAGACTGTTCTGGTTGCACAGAGTATTCAAGGCACTGGATTTGCCGGCATTCGAACGGCCCGCAAAGGCCACTTCGAAGCCGGAATCGGGCGGCAATTGGCTGGGTAGATGGGCGGCAAGCCGGTATTCTGCGCGGGCAAGTGGATTCTTCATGGTGCTAGTTTACGCGAAGGAGCTCGAATCAGAGGCGCTTTAATCAATGATGTTCATTGACCATACCCCTGCCCGACTGGGATAATTGGCACCTTAGTCGCGGCGTCGCGGCCCTTAAAAATCATTGTTCGGAGCCTTTCCATGAAGTTCTCCCCCATTATCGGTGTGGTAGCTGCTGTTCTCGTCACGGGTGCCATTGCTCAACAAGCGGCGACAGTACAACCCGTCGCAGAAGCCGTACCTGCCCCGATCGTTGCATTGGTCGATGACAAACCGGCGACAGCCGGCGACGTGACCCGAGGCCAAACCAAAGCCGGTACTTGCGCCGCCTGCCACGGTGCCGATGGCAATGCTGCCGACCCGCAATATCCGAAACTGGCCGGTCAGCACGAGCTCTATATCGCGCGTCATCTGGCCCTTTTCAAAAGCGGCGGTCGTGACAATGCCATCATGATGGGCATGTCGGCACCTCTGACGGCACAAGACATGCGCGATGTCGGCGCTTATTTCGCTTCGCAAAACGTGCTGGCGGGCATCGGCGACGACACCGTGATTGCCGAAGGTCCTTACCAGGGCAAAAAATACTATCAAGTCGGCGAACGCATTTACCGTGGCGGTAAAGCCGATGGCACACCTTCCTGCATCGCCTGCCATGGCCCGACCGGCAGAGGCATTCCTGGCCCGACTTATCCCGCCATTGGTGGCCAACACGCCAGTTACACCGCCTTGAAACTCACCGGTTTCCGTGACGGCATTATCTGGGGCAAAGACAAGCAGGCAAATGCAGTCATGAAAGCAGTTGCCAAAAACCTGAGCGACGAAGAAATCCAGGGCTTGGCGACCTATCTGCAGGGTCTGCATAACGCCTCGGACGCCAGCGCCAGCGCTTCAAAGTAAAAGTTCCCCCAGCCATCAGGCGGCTTTCAGCTTCGGTTGCAAGACTGCAGGTCAAAGTGCCGCCAGTTTCTTTCATTCCAGGAGAGTTCCATGTTGCGTCGCTTGCTGATTGCCTTGTCTTTCGTGTTGCCTGTGGCTGCCGTTGCACAACCCATGGCTCCGGGCATGCCAAGACCCGGCATTGATTTTGAGGTGTTGCCGATTCCGCAACCGACCCTGACGAATGTAAAGGGCAAAATCGAAGTCGTTGAAGTATTCAGCTATGCCTGCGGGCACTGCGCAAACTTTCAACCGCTGGTTTCGGCATGGAAGAAAAAAATACCCGCCGATGTGAACTTCATCTACCTTCCATCGGTTGGCCAGGGTTCCTGGGAGCGTCTCGCCCGCGGCTTCTATGCTGCGGAAGGCATGAAAATACAGGCGCGTTCGCACGAAGCGATGTTCAACGCCATTCATGTCGAACATAAGCTGTCGCACAACACGTCGGTGGATGAAATCGCGGATTTTTACGCTTCATACGGCGTGAATAAAACAGCCTTTATCGATGCGATGATCAGCAAAACCGTTAGCGACAAAGCCGAAAAATCAAAAATGTTTACCATCCGCACCGGCGCGAACAGCACGCCGACCGTCGTTATCGCGGGAAAATACAAAATCAATGCGACGCAAGACCGTGGCTTTGAAGGCATGATCAAGACGATGGACTACATCATTGCGAAAGAACGCATCACAATGAAAACAGCCAAGCCAAAAGCCGCTGCAAAATAATTTATGCACGACCTTCGGGTCTGGAGATATCTAATGAGTGTATTTGTACGCCGAATCTTTACAGCGAGCCTGCTGTTGCTGCCGATGACTCTGCTTGCCCAGACATCCGCGCCCAGGCTGAACGTGGATTACACCGTGCTTGCGACTCCGCAACCCGTGTACGCTCCGGTAAAAGGCAAAATCGAAGTCGCCGAAGTATTCAGTTATGCCTGCGGCGCTTGCGCCAGCGCAAACCCCGTCATCAATACCTGGAAGAAAACCGCAGCGACGGACGTGAATTTCGTCTACGTCCATTCGGTTGTGCAGGGCGGTCCCTGGGAGCGTTTCGCACGCGGCTTTTTTGC
>Ga0066401_1000015_pt1 | contig 20749 bp, 21 predicted proteins | sample LakWasMeta1_LOW4_2_FD_59488 | JGI IMG/M metagenome (GOLD analysis project Ga0066401, IMG submission 59488) | Freshwater sediment methanotrophic microbial communities from Lake Washington under simulated oxygen tension - Sediment Metagenome 1_LOW4 | ecosystem: Environmental > Aquatic > Freshwater...
CTTCATAATGACGCATGGTTAATTCCTTAAGGATGCGGCCTTTCGGCCAAACAGCCCCCGGCATTGAAAATAAACGGCCGTGGAGCAAGGGTCCCCGCGATGTTGCTGGGTCAGGGAGCCGCATATTATGCCAGCCCCAATAGACTTCGCGCAAGTATAAGAAATAAAAGAAGTTTTAGACCTAGCAGGCTACCTGAGACGCAGACTCTGGGCAGAGGGCTCGATCAGCTTGTCTAGACGGGACTAACGAGTGGCTTCTATGGCACTCACGACCCACCAAACCAGTGTTTTTCGGTATGAAGCTGGCTGTGCCTGGGAAAATGCCCATGCCGCTTTGTTTTTGGTGAAGATTTTCGCGAAGGCTTGGGGCAAATCGATCCGCTTAAGTTCAAAAGACCAAATGCCGGACTTGCCCTTAAATGGCGGACTCTTCCGTCGTAAAGCTCTCGCCGCAACCGCATTCGCCTGCCATGCGCGGGTTTTTGAAGATGAACTGCTGGTTCAAACCCTGACTGACGAAATCGATTTCGGTGCCATCCACCTGGGGCAAGCTAGCCGGATCGACCAAAACCTCGACTCCGTCCTGAATGAACACCAGATCATCCGGCTTGCGGTCTTTTGCCATATCAATGACATAGGCCCAACCGGAACAGCCGCTCTTCTTGACGCCAAAGCGCAAACCGATGGAACCGGGGGTTTGGGCCTGATATTCACGAACCCGGGCTAATGCGTTGGAACTTAAGGTAACGGCCATGATTTTGTACTCGATGATGCGGAGATGATTATAACGCTTACGCGGATACCCCGCTAAAGGTTATCCTAGACAGTTCATTAGATAAGCTCTTTTCCCAAGGATTCAAGGATGGCCGTCGTCAGTATTCAGCAGGCGCTTGCAGGCAAAGTGGTTGCCGGCAGCGAAGTCACCGTTCGTGGCTGGGTTCGTACCCGTCGCGATTCAAAAGCAGGTTTGAGTTTCGTGAATGTCAGCGATGGCTCCTGCTTCGACGCCATTCAGGTGGTTGCACCTGCCCTGTTACCCAATTACGAAAATGAAGTGAAACGCTTGAGTGCAGGTTGCTCGGTGATTGCCACAGGCATTCTCGTGGCGTCCCAGGGCCAGGGACAGAGCTTTGAAATCCAGGCGTCGAAAGTCGACGTCGTTGGCTGGGTGGACGATCCTGAAACCTACCCTATCCAACCAAAACCCCACTCACTGGAATTCCTTCGTGAAGTTGCACATCTGCGCCCGCGCACCAATTTATTCGGCGCAGTAACGCGTTTGCGTCATTGCATGGCACAGGCCGTTCACCGCTTCTTTCATGAAGAAGGCTTCTACTGGGTCAACACCCCCATCATCACCACTTCCGATGCGGAAGGTGCCGGCCAGATGTTCCGCATTTCCACCTTGGACATGATGAACCTGCCACGCACGGACAAGGGCCAGATCGATTTTTCGAAAGATTTTTTCGGCAAGGAAGTGTTTCTGACCGTATCGGGTCAATTAAACGTCGAAGCCTTCTGTCTGGCATTGTCAAAGGTGTATACGTTTGGCCCCACCTTCCGCGCAGAGAATTCGCATACGACCCGCCATTTGGCCGAGTTCTGGATGATCGAACCGGAAATGGCGTTTGCCGATCTGAATGACGATGCCAATCTGGCGGAAGCCTTCCTGAAATACATTTTCAAAGCCGTGTTGAACGAACGCATGGACGACATGCAGTTCATTGACGAGCGCGTCGAGAAAGGCGCTATCGCCAAACTGGAAAACTTCATCAAGTCACCGTTTGAACGCATCGATTACAGCGAAGCGATTACGCTGTTGCAAAAATCCGGCCAGAAGTTTGACTACCCGGTCGAATGGGGTCTGGATCTGCAAACCGAACACGAGCGCTGGCTGACGGAAAAACATGTGGGTCGTCCGGTCGTGGTCATGAACTATCCGGAACAAATCAAAGCCTTCTACATGCGCCTTAACGATGACGGAAAAACCGTTGCCGCAATGGATGTGCTGGCACCAGGCATCGGCGAAATCATCGGCGGCAGCCAACGCGAAGAGCGTCTGGATATTTTGGATTCGCGCATGCTGCAGTTTGGTCTAGAGCCTTCGCATTATGAGTGGTACCGCGATTTCCGCCGTTACGGCACCGTACCTCATTGCGGCTTTGGTCTGGGCTTTGAACGCCTGATGGTCTACGTCTGCGGCCTGCAAAACATCCGCGATGCCATCCCCTACCCGCGTGCGCCGGGTTCGGCGACCTACTAAGAAAAATGGATTCCATCTGGCTTTTTCTATTTCTCGGATTGACCGGTTCCGCAGGCCCCGGCCATTTCGGGTTCCGGGTTTTGGCTTACCGCCACCAACTCGACAAGAAGTATGAATTCAAATCGGGTACCGAAGACGGCGGGATGGCTTACAGCTGGTGGCTGATGTGTTTCGGATACACCAAATTCAAGGATTCCGGCATGAATTTATTTGCCGGCAATGCCGCCGTGATGGGCTGGATAACGCTGGTGGGCATCACCGGTACCGCCATCGCCATTGCACTTAAAAATTGAGGTTTCACCATGTCGGACAATTTCGAAAAAGAACAAAACCCCGATGAATTCATCATCGAACACGAACAATGGTGGCTGACGATTTTTCACCGCCAACTGGTATGGGCGCGCTTGCGGGTATTCGACAGCGGAATCGCCCACGTTTTCGATTCGACCGGCAATACCCTCGTCTATGAAAGCCATGAAATTGCGGCCGCTGCATTGATGGATGCCGAGTTCCGTTCACTGGACGGCATGGACGACGACGATGCCGAGCTGTTCGGTATTTTGCTGGAAGATTTGGTGCCGCCGGAAGCCGATGACGATAACGAAATCGTGCCCTACATGATGCGCACCCTGCCTGAAAAAAACTGAAAAGAAACTGACAGGGTTTTGCAGCAGCGCCTGTAGGCACGATAAATTCAACAAAATCTCTCGTGCCTAAAGGCGCCACCACGGAATCAACGAAGACTCGAATGTACTCGCCGAAATACTTCACTGAAACCGATTTGCTGGAGTTAGACCGTCTGGTTGAATGGAACGCATTCGCGAGCTTGATCACGACGGTCGATGGCCAGACTTACGCCAGTCATATCCCCGTTTTATATGAGCGCAACGATGATCAAGTCGTGTTTCGTGGACACTGGGCAAAACCCAACCCGCAATGGAAAGGCGACCCGAACGCCTTGCTGATTATCCACGGCCCCAATGCCTACATTTCGCCAAGCTGGTACCCGGACAAGGAAGAAAGGGCCCGCGTCCCCACCTGGAATTATGCAATCGCCCATATCCACGGCCAACTGGAAGTCACGCACGAAGAAGGCGAAATGGGTGCCATTGTGTCTGAGCTGAGCGTGATCAACGAAACCAATGTCGGCAGCGACTGGGAATTTGAACCCGATACCCGTGAAGACCATCACAGACAATTGGACGGTATCGTCGGTTTTCGACTTGAAGCAAAACACATTTCGATGAAGTTCAAATTGAGTCAGAATCACCCGAAAGCCAATATTGAATCGGTGATCGAACGACTGCCCGATTCCAATCAACGCGACGGCACCGTGATCGCCGACATGATGCGCGAACGCTTGAACAAACCAACATCCTAAGGGCTCGATATGCAACCACATCCACTGCAAGGCAAAACGGCTCTCGTCTGCGGCGCTTCCGAGGGTATCGGGCGTGCAAGCGCGATTGGCCTGGCCGAACAAGGCGCGAATATTATTTTGCTTGCAAGGCGCCCAAAGGTGCTGGATGAAGTGCGCAATGCGCTGCCTTGTGTCGCAGCCGGGCAACAGCATCACTACATGATGGCCGACGTCTCCGACAGTGAAGGCTTGAAATACAAGCTCGAAGAAATGCTCAAGGCATTCAAGATCGATATCCTGATCAACAACACGGCGGGACCTGCCGGCGGGGCCGCCAATACAGCCACACCGGAGCAATATTTAACGGTTTTTCAGCAGCATCTGATTGCCAACCAGATTTTGCTGCAAGCAGTTTTACCCAACATGAAAGAGCGGCACTGGGGCCGCATCATCAATATCATTTCGACCTCGGTAAAAGAGCCTATTGCCAATTTGGGCGTGTCAAACACGATTCGTGGCGCCGTCGCCAGCTGGTCAAAAACCCTGGCCAGCGAACTGGGGCCGTTCGGTATTACGGTCAATAACGTTTTGCCCGGTTACACCAAAACCCAACGCCTGGGACAAATTCTCGACGAACGTTCAAAAGCGACGAATAAAGCCAGCGAGGAAATCGCGGCAGCCATGCTAAGTACCGTTCCCGCCGGGCGATTTGCCGATCCTTCCGAAATTGCGGCCGCCGTGGTTTTTCTGGCTTCACCGCAGGCAGGCTATATCAACGGCATTAATTTACCCGTAGACGGCGGACGTACCCGCTCACTTTAAAACGACTTCGAACGGGTTAATATCACGTCATGTCTTCAGCCAAAGGGTGCCTGGATGAGTCTGGAACAGCGCCGAGCGCTACGCTACAGCTACCAGTGCCAGGTTGTGGTCGCCACGGCCGGAAAGTCCTGTATTACCCAGCTTGAAAACCTGTCGAACACCGGTTGCTGCATCATGAAACCGCCAGAATGGGATTTCTCCCCGAATGACGTTCTGAATCTGTATTTCATTATCGAAAACGAAAATGTCATTGATGCCGAAGCCATGTTCGTCTGGGACGATGGTAAGAAGATCGGCCTGCAGTATCTTCAAGCCCAGTCGGTGCCTATCCAAATCGTCGATGAAATGCAGTAACATCGCGAAAATATGGCCCTCTTCGAACGCAGAATCAGTACCCGCCACCTGCAACAGGGCCATGCCATGTTCGTCGGTGCACACAAGGCATTTCTGGTCGAAATAAAAGATATCTCCAAGGGCGGCTGCCAAATCAAGCGTCCGCGTTCATGGCCCTTCAATATCAATGATGACGGCCTCGTTTATATTTTCGGCGAGCCCGGCCCTGTGCCGACCTATACGGCTCGAATCGCCTGGTATCGCGAAGAATTCGTGGGCATCGAATTCTCGTAGTGCCCAACAAACCTGTCCGGATGGTCCGCTTACGGGTTAATCTAGCGGGATGATATTCAAGATCCATAACACAGTCGGGAACAGGCAATGCGCCGCTCATGGGGCTGCCTGGCTCGACGTAATGAACCCTGCGACTGGCCAATGTATCGCCCACTGCCCGGATAGCGACCAAGGCGATATTGAATCGGCCGTCATAGCAGCCCGAAAGGCGTTTCCGCATTGGTCTGGATTGAGTAATGGCGAACGAGCCGCATGGCTGAACAAGCTGGCAGATGCACTGGAACAGGCCATTGGGGAATTTGCGGTTGCCGAGACCGGCAATTCCGGAAAACCGCTGGCATTAAGTCGTGATGTCGAGATGCCGCGGGCCGTCGAAAATCTTCGATTTTTCGCCTCGAGCAGCCACCAGTTTTCCAGCGAATCGCACCATGGGCAGGCTGGCTGGAATGTCACGACACACAAGCCTCTGGGAATCGTGGGCTGCATCTCGCCCTGGAATTTGCCGCTTTATCTATTTACCTGGAAGATTGCCCCCGCGCTTGCAGCAGGCAATTGCGTTATCGCGAAACCGTCGGAAATTACGCCGATAACGGCCAGCATGCTTGGCGAGCTGGCGCAGAAAATCGGCTTACCGGAAGGTGTTTTGAATATCGTGCATGGGCTTGGACACAAGGTCGGCCAAGCATTGGTGGAACATCCCGACGTCAAAGCCATTTCCTTTACCGGCAGCACGGCCGTAGGCAAAAGAATAGCCGCACATTGCGGCCCAGCATTAAAAAAAGTGTCACTCGAATTGGGCGGTAAAAACCCCACCCTCATTTTTGCCGATGCACCGAGAAAAAACCTGATCGATACCCTGATGCGTTCGGCCTTCCAGAATTCCGGACAAATCTGCCTGTGCGGCTCGCGGCTTCTGATCGAGAAATCCATCTACAAGGAAATTCGCGACGAGCTCGTCGCCCGTGCAAAACAATTGCGTGTAGGTGACCCTGCTGATACCAAAACCCAGATGGGTTCGATGATTTCAAAAGCGCATTTCGACAAGGTGATGTCGTATATCGAACTTGCCAAGGACGAAGGCGGTGTAATGCTTTGCGGCGGCAATGCCATCGCGCCATCGGGACTTTGCGAGCAAGGCTGGTTTATTGCTCCGACGATTTTCGAAAACCTGGGTCCCTACACTCGTACCAACCAGGAAGAAATTTTCGGCCCCGTGATTACGCTTCAGTCGTTTGAAAATGAAACCGATGCCATCGCCTTGGCGAATGCCAGCGATTATGGTCTTGCTGCAAGTATCTGGACCAGCGATATCCGTCGGGCACACCATTTGGCGAATGCCGTGGATTGCGGAATCATCTGGATCAATACCTGGCTACAACGCGATCTGCGCACACCCTTCGGCGGCATGAAACAATCGGGTCTTGGCCGCGAAGGCGGCCTTGACGCTATGCGTTTCTTTACTGAAGCAAAAAACATTTGTCTGGATTTGGGATAGAGCATGCCGTTACGACACCTTCTGAGAAACAATAAAGAATGGGCCGAGAAAGTTCGTCTTGAAGATCCGGATTTTTTCAAACGCCTGTCAAAAATGCAGGCACCAAAATACCTATGGATTGGCTGTTCGGATTCGCGTGTTCCTGCCAACCAGATTACCGGCATGCAACCGGGTGAAGTGTTTGTACACCGCAATATCGCCAATGTGGTGGTGCACACCGATCTGAACTGCTTGAGCACGATACAATTTGCGGTCGATTTGCTGAAAGTGGAGCACATTATTGTCTGCGGCCACTATGGCTGCAGTGGGGTGCACGCCGCGCTCTCCAATACTCGCGTCGGACTCGCCGATAACTGGCTTAGACATATTGCCGATGTTGCAAATAAACATGCTGTGTTCATTCAAAGCCATGAACTGGATTCTATGCGTCATGCAAGACTTTGCGAAGTCAATGTCATCGAACAAGCCGTCAATGTTTGCCAAACTACAGTAGTCGAGGACGCATGGTCGCGTGGACAGTCTTTGACGGTGCATGGATGGGTGTATAGCCTGCTGGACGGTCGCATCACCGATTTAGGGATGAGCATTAGAAGCAAGGAGCAGTTGGCTCAGGATTACCCAAAAGCCATTTCCCAGCTTATGGAAACTTCGGAAAATGAATGATCCCATTGATGCCGCGAATGCGCCAAAAGCGGTGGGCCACTATCCACATGCACGGCAAGTCGGCAACCTGCTGTTCCTGTCCGGCATCGGCCCGCGAAGTGCCGTCGACAATAGCATTCCCGGCAACGTTTACGCTGCCGACGATACACTGCAAAGCTACGATATCAGTGCGCAATGCCATTCGGTATTCGCCAATGTCAAAGCCGTACTGACTGCCAGCGGCGCTGACTTCAATAATCTGGTCGATGTCACGGTGTACCTAACTGACATGGCGAAAGATTTCAGAACCTACAACAAGATCTGGGCCGAGTATTTTCCCGATCCAGCCTTTGCTCCATGCCGAACGACACTCGGCATTACGGCCTTGCCGACACCAATCGCCATTGAATTGAAATGCACTGCGGTGCTGAAGGATTAACGATGCTGACGCCCGCTTTTAATTTCCAGACATGGATCGACGAACACCGGCATTTGTTGAAACCGCCGGTCGGCAACAAATGCATCGTGGACGGCGATTTCATCATCATGATCGTCGGCGGGCCGAACCAGCGCACCGATTACCATTGGGAAGAAGGTCCTGAGTTTTTCTACCAGCTCGAAGGCGAGATGGTGCTGAAAATCCAGGAAGACGGCAAAGCCCGCGACATCCCGATCAAGGCCGGAGAAATATTCTATCTACCGCCGCGGATACCGCACTCTCCACAACGTGGCCCCGACTCCATCGGACTGGTGATTGAACGTAAACGCCTACCCAATGAACTTGACGGCTTGCTATGGTTCTGCGAAACCTGCAATCACAAACTGTACGAAGAATTTTTCACGCTGGACAATATCGAAACCCAGTTCCCGGCTGTCTTCGATAAATTCTATCGCTCGAAAGAACATCGCCGTTGCGACCATTGCGGACACTTGAATCCCGCACCCGAAAAATACAAGAGCGAGATTTAACATGTTTTCATCGGAGCTCTTAATCAGCAATTTGCTGTCACCGGTGGTGCTGGCATTTGCACTTGGCATGTTCGCCCGCGCAGTGCGTAGCGACCTGGAAATTCCCGCCGCCATCCAGTCTTATTTGTCCATATTTCTCTTGCTTGCCATTGGTTTAAAAGGCGGTGTGGCGCTCAGCGAAAATGCACCCGCCAATCTGCCCTTGCTGATAGTCGTCACATTGCTTTCCGGCATGGCAACCGCTACCAGCGCCTACTTCATCGCAAAGTGGTGGCTCCGTGATTCACGCGTCGATGCAGCGGCACTCGCCGCCCATTTTGGATCGGTCTCGGCAGTAACATTTATTGCTGCCCAGCAATTCACCGAGCGTAGCGGTCAACCAGCCGATCCGGTATTGGTCGCATTGGTGGTCGCTTTGGAAATCCCGGCTATTTTGATCGGACTTGCACTTGCGAAAGGAAGTGATGGTCTGCGTTGGCACCAGATACGCGAAGTGTTGACAGGCAAAACCGCCTTGCTGCTGATCGGCGGCATGGCGATTGGCGCAATCTCGGGCAAGGAAGGTATTGCCCGCGTGGACGCCATGTATGTGCAACTGTTTCAAGGCACCTTGATGCTGTTCATGCTCGACATGGGCATGGTCGCCGCCGGGCAGCTTCGCAGCGTGGGCCGCGAAGCATTTCGTCTCGCCACTTATTCGATGGCCGTCCCATTGCTGCACGGCGTGCTTGGAGTCAGCATTGGCCACTTGATTGGCATGAGTGCAGCGACGGCCACCGTCTTTGGCACCATGACCGCCAGTGCCTCGTACATTGCCGCTCCTGCCTCGATTCGCGCGTCTTTGCCTGAAGCGAATGTCGGGCGATGCATTACCGCTGCGCTTGGTTTTACCTTCCCTTTTAATTTGGCTATCGGCATTCCCGTTTATGCCGCTTTCGCCGCATACCTGAATGCATGACGGTAAAGGTCTAGAATTCACCATGCTAAAAATCGATACTCACGCCCACTACCTGCCACAAACCTGGCCGGATCTTGCCACCAAATACGGTGACAACCGTTTTGCCGTGATCCACCAAGGCAGCGATGGCCGCCACAATATCTACAAAGACGGAAAATTTTTCCGCGAGATAAAATCCAATACCTGGGATCCGGTCGAGCGCATCGCCGATTACGCCAAGTTCGGCGTACAGGTGCAGGTGATCTCGACCGTGCCGGTGATGTTTAGCTATTGGGCGAAGCCGCACCACGCGCTGGAACTGCATCAAAGCCTGAACGAGCACATGGCGGCAACGTGCCGTGACCACCGTAAACACTACGCCGGTATCGGCACCGTGCCTTTGCAATCGCCGCGTTTGGCGATCCAGGAACTCGAGCGCTGCGTCGACCAGTTGGGTTTGCAAGGCATCCAGATTGGCTCACACGTCAATGACTGGAATCTGGATGCGCCCGAGTTATTTGAATTCTTCGAAGCCGCGCAGGATTTGAATGCCGCCATCCTGATCCATCCCTGGGACATGATGGCCAGCGAAGCAATGCCAAAATACTGGATGCCCTGGCTGGTCGGGATGCCGGCAGAACAAACCCGTGCCGTGTGCGCCTTGATTTTTGGTGGCGTGCTTGAACGCTTGCCGAAACTGAAAGTCTGCTTCGCCCACGGCGGCGGCAGCTTCCCCTACACCATTGGTCGCATCGAACACGGCTTCAAAATGCGCCCGGATTTGGTCGCCACCGACAACCCGCGTAATCCGCGCGAATACTTCGGCCGGATGTATTTCGATTCCTGCGTGCACGATCCGCGTGCCCTGCAATATCTGCTCGACACCGTTGGTACCAAGACAGTGATGCTTGGGACCGATTATCCGTTTCCGTTGGGTGAACAAGTACCCGGTAGCGGTATTGATTCACTGAACCTGTCCGAAGCCGACCAGGAACGCTTATTCCATGGCACGGCCTTGGAATGGTTGGGCTTAAGCAAATCCAGATTCGAGTAAAAAACATGTCCGAACTTTTTTCAGAAGTCTATGCCCTGCAGCAGGATTCGCAGGACGACCTGCGACATTTCCGCGAACAGTTTTTCATCCCGCAACATGAAGGCCAAAACCAGGCCTATTTCTGCGGCAATTCGCTCGGCTTGCAACCCAAATCCCTGCCTGCGGCACTGACTGAAGAACTCGACAACTGGGCGCAAAACGGCGTGGAAGGCCATTTCAACGGCAAACACCCGTGGATGCCGTATCACGAATTCGTCCGCGATTCGCTGGCATCGGTGGTCGGCGCGATACCGTCGGAAGTCGTCGCCATGAATTCGCTGTCGGTCAATCTGCATTTGATGATGGTGAGTTTTTATCGCCCTAGCAAAGAGCGTAATGTCATCCTGATCGAAGCCGGTGCGTTTCCATCGGATCGTTATGCCGTCGAATCGCAAGTGCGTTTCCACGGTTTTGATCCAGCCGAAAGCCTGATCGAAATTGAACCGGATTTGCCCGGCGGTATTTTCTCGATGGCGCATCTCTCGAGCATCATTGCCGAACATGGCCATCGCATCGCGCTGATTCTCTGGCCCGGCGTTCAATACCGCACGGGCCAATATTTTGATCTGAAAGAAATCACCCGTCTCGGACATGCGGAAGGATGTGTCGTAGGTTTCGATCTGGCACATGCTGCCGGCAATCTGCCCTTGAATCTGCACGACAGCGGTGCCGATTTTGCCGCCTGGTGTAGTTATAAATATTTGAATTCGGGTCCCGGCGCCATTGCCGGTTGCTTCGTGCATGAACGCCATGCCACTACAACTCGTCCGCGTTTTGCCGGATGGTGGGGACACGATAAATCGACACGTTTCAAAATGGGTCCCGAGTTTGTTCCAACGCCCGGCGCCGACGGCTGGCAATTAAGCAACCCGCCCATTCTTGCGCTCGCGCCTTTGCGTGTTTCACTGGAAGTATTCCAGCAGGCAGGCATGCATAAGCTGCGCAAGAAATCGATCAAACTGACCACGTATCTGGAAAGCTTAATTCGTGAAGAATTGACCAATACGCTTAGTATCGTCACGCCGACCGATCCCGACCAACGTGGCTGCCAATTATCCTTGCGTGTCAATGCCGGTCGCGAACAGGGCCGCGCCTTGTTTGAAGCACTGTCAGCTCAGGGCATTGTCGGCGATTGGCGCGAACCCGATGTCATCCGTATTTCGCCCGCTCCGCTGTATAACAATTACTCCGATGTACTGCGATTCGCCCATGCGGTAAAACTCTGGCAGGACAACAATAATGCAGCCTGACAACGCAAAGAAAATCACCATCGCCGGTGCCGGTTTGGCCGGCGCGCTGCTGGCCACTTTATTGGCACGCAAAGGTTGGCAGGTCGAGGTGTTCGAAAAACGCCCTGACCCTCGAGTGAAAGGCTACGAGGGTGGACGTTCGATCAATCTGGCGCTGGCGGAACGCGGTCTGCATGCACTACGTGAAGCCGGATTGAATGATCTCGTCATGCAACAGGCCGTCATGATGCGCGGTCGCATGGTGCACATGAAAAACGGTGACACCCAACTTCAGCGTTACGGCAAGGACGATTCCGAAGTCATCTGGTCAGTACATCGTGGCGAATTGAACATCACGCTGCTCAACGCTGCCGAGGCGGCCGGGGCATGCATTTTATTCAACCATAGAATCGACAATATCGACTTCGATAAAAAATCCGTCCATCTGGTCAACGATGTCGATCGTTGCGCCTCCACGCTTGATTTCGACGTGTTGATCGGCGCCGATGGCGCGGGCTCCGGCGTTCGTACCGCATTGAAGCAACAGAATTTTCTAACAGAACGTTTTGAATCGCTCGGGCACAGTTACAAGGAACTGGAAATTCCGCCCGCTGCGTCAGGCGAATTCCAGATTGAAGCCAATGCCTTGCATATCTGGCCACGCGGCGGTTACATGTGCATTGCCCTTCCCAATACCGAAAAAACCTTCACCGTCACTCTATTTCTGCCTAATGAAGGCGACCCAAGTTTCGAAACACTGCCGGATGTTGCCGCTGCAAGAAAATTCTTCGAAGACGACTTTGCCGACGCCCTGCCCCTGATGCCAAATTTCGATGAAGACTTCATCAACAATCCGACGTCTGCCCTGAGTACCTTATATTGCGACAACTGGCATCTGGACGGCCGCGTCGTTCTGCTGGGTGATGCCGCTCATGCCATGGTTCCGTTCCATGGACAGGGAATGAATTGTGCATTCGAAGATTGTCTCGCGCTGGTGCATCACATCGAACACGCACCCGACTGGGAACAGGCCTTTGAACAATTTGAAGCAGAGCGCAAACCCAATGCACTCGCCATCCAAACCATGGCACTCGAAAACTACGTCGAGATGCGTGACCGGGTGGATGACCCCGACTTCCTGCTACAGCGCCAACTCGAGCGCTTGCTGGCTGAGCGTCATCCCGGCGTTTTCATTCCCCGCTATGCCATGGTCAGCTTCAGCCGGGTTCCCTACCACGTCGCTTTTGAGCGCGGCCTGTTACAACGGGAATTATTAATCGAGGCCACCGAAGGCAAACAAAGCCTTGCCGAGATTGATGTAACAAAATTTGACGGAAAAATCGCCGAATTGGCGGCCCGAAGCCTCTGAATGACTGGTTTTAGCCCTAGGATGGGTTTAGCCTAAACCTCGAAACTGTGGAGTGGTTGCCTATGAAAATGATACTGCTGGCTGAGAGCTCGCAAACGCGACGCAGAGCCCTGTCCGCAGTATTGAGCCACTACGGATATGGCGTGACTGCCGTCGCCACCCTGGCCGAGGCCTACGACACCCTTCTCAAGGCACAAATCGGCCACAGCAATCTCGATGCCGTTGTATTGGGATGGCCGGAATATTCAGAAGGCATTGCCGAAGACGTTTTCGGTTTGCTGCACGGCGAACGCTTCGAACACTTGCCGGTGCTGGTCATGGCCGATTCGAGCAATGCCAATGCCGTGAATTGGCGGATGTCGCGCCCGCGCACTGCTCTCACCTTATGGTCGGATTATCTCGAAGCTCCGAGCGCCATCGACCAGTTATTGCGCCCGACACAAAGCATCAAGCCGGCATTAAGTTCGCACGAAGAACAAATCAAGATTTTGTTTGTGGACGATTCCGCCACTATCCGCGCCGGCTATTCGAAACTGCTGCAAAAGCACGGCTACTTCATCGAAACGGCCGACAGCGTCGATGAAGGCTGGAAAAAAGTATCAGCACAGAATTTCGATATCGCGATTATTGATTATCTGATGCCGGAACAAAACGGTACCGCGCTCATCACGAAAATCCGCAACAATCAGGAAACCCAGCACATCCTGACGGCAACAATTACCGGCACCTATTCCGATGCCGTTATATCGGAATCGCTGGCCTGCGGTGCGCTGGAATGTTTGTTCAAGAGCGAATCGAAAGACCTGCTGCTGGCCCGCATCGCATCGCTTGCACGAACCATCAACGACCGTAAAGCCATCGACAACGAACGTCGTCGTCTGCAGGGCATTCTGTCTTCCGTCGGTGAAGGTGTTTACGGTGTGGATTCGGACGGCACCATCCAGTTCGTGAATCCGGCCGCGCTCGATTTGCTCGGTTACGGCCATGCCAGCGAGCTCGTCGGGCAAAACGCATTCGATGCATTTCACTATGCCGATGAAGACGGCTCGCCGATGCAGCGTACGGCCTCCTATCTCAATCTTTGTTATACCAACGGCAGCGAAGTATCGTCCTGGCAAACCATGTTCTGGACTGCCAATAAACGTGGCGTGCCGGTCGAATGCAATATCCATCCATTGAAAATGGAAACCGAACTCAATGGTTCGGTCGTTGCGTTCCGCGACATCTCCGCACGTCGCGCGCTGGAAGAAGAATTGCGCTGGCAAGCCGAGCACGACAGCCTTACGAAACTCTACAACCGGGGCTGGTTCGAATCGCAACTGGAACAGGAATGCAGCAAGGTGCGTCGCACCGGACAGACCGCCATGTTGCTGTTTATCGACCTGGATCGCTTCAAATATATCAACGACACCGCCGGCCATGCTGCCGGCGACAAATTGCTGGTCGAAGTCAGCCAACGACTTAAATCGCGTTTGCGTGGCGCCGATTATCTGGCACGCATGGGCGGCGATGAATTTGCCGTCTTGCTGACCAATGTCGGCAGCAGCGACCTGACGACATTGGCCGAAGGCTTCCGCCGGGTACTCACCGCCTCGCCCTTCACCTATGGCGGCAAGAGTTACCGCATTACCTTGTCGGTTGGTTGCGCAAAGATCGACGAGCACACCAATTCGCCGAGCGATGCGATGGCGCACGCCGATATCGCCTGTCATATGGCAAAAACCTCGGGCCGCAACCAGTGTCAGATCTATTCACATGAAACCGGACGCCTTGCGGCACTGGACGTCGATCTGGGCTGGTCGGTTCGTTTGGAAGAAGCTTTCCGTACCGATCGCTTTGCGCTTTGTTACCAGCCTATTGTTCCGCTGAAAGGCATCGAAAACGATGCTGTTGGAAACAACAACAGCAAGGATATCTGGTTGCGTCAGTTGGAACGCAACCCCTATTCGGAAGCGCTTTTCGAAGTCCTCATCCGGATGAAAGGCAATCAGGGCGAGTTGATTTCACCCAATGCCTTCCTGCCCGCTGCCGAACGTTTCGGATTGATGCAGGATATCGATTTCTGGGTGATCAATCATGCCCTGATGGCCTTGCGTGAAACCCGTGAGAGCCCGCGTCCGATCGGGCTAACGATCAATATCTCCGCACAGACGCTCGAAAAAGGCGGCATTCCCGATTACGTCACGGCCAAAATCGTCGAATACGATGTCAATCCGGCAGCACTGGTATTCGAAATCACCGAATCGCATTCGATCAACGATCTGGAAAGTGCACAGAAACAATTATCGGCTTTGCGAGCACTAGGCTGCCGCATTGCGGTGGACGACTTCGGCACCGGATTCTCTACTTTCGCCTATTTACGGCAGATTGAAGCGGACATTCTCAAAATCGACGGTTCGCTGATCCAGGGATTGCCGCACGACAATCTCGACCGGACCATTATTGCGGCGCTCACGTCTATCGCCGAAACCGCCGGAAAAATCACGGTAGCCGAATGCGTTGAAGACGCATCCATGCTGCTGACACTCTACGAATGCGGCGTCGATATGGCACAAGGCTACATCGTCGGGATGCCGCGCCTGCATCTGCCAAAGTCCTTGCCGACACTGGGCACCAACATGTTCCAGGATCAGGCGCAACTCTCTGGCATCTAAGCCGGATCAGCGATTTCGTTCCCGTATGAACAGGACGCAAGCGAGTTCCGTTTTATTTTCCACGAACACATCCGGGCCAGTTAGAATCGAGCGCGTAATATTTCTGCATGGCAGAAATCCGATGGCTCAACCAAGGTTCCGACATGGCAAAATCCTTTCTCTGGTATGACCTGGAAACTTTCGGTCGAGATCCCCGTCGTTCGCGTATCGCCCAATTCGCTGCCATTCGCACCGATGAAGAGCTGAACGAAATCGACGAACCGATATCCTGGTTTTGCCAACCGGCGAATGATTTACTGCCATCGCCAGAAGCCGCACTGATCACCGGCATCAGCCCGCAACAGGCATTGCGCGACGGCGTCTGTGAAGCCGATTTTTTTGCCGCGATCCATGATGAATTAACAACATCCAATACCTGCGCAGTCGGCTACAACTCCCTTCGATTCGACGACGAGTTCATCCGGTTCGGTCTGTACCGGAATTTTCACGATGCCTACGAACGCGAATATAAAAACGGCAATTCGCGCTGGGATTTACTGGATTTCATGCGGCTGGCGCATGCCATGCGTCCCGAGGGCCTGGCGTGGCCGAAACGCGAGGACGGATTCACCAGCTTCAAACTGGAGCATTTGGCATCTGCCAACGGCACCCGCGACGGCATGGCGCATGAAGCCCTGTCGGACGTTCGTGCCTTGATAGGCCTAGCGAGAAAGCTGCGCGCCGCGCAGCCGAAACTCTGGGACTACTACCTGCAATTTCGCAACAAGGAAAAAGTCGCCGGCCTGCTTGATGTCTTCAGGCAAATACCGGTACTGCACATCTCGGGGCAGTTCCCGGCCCAGCATCGTTGTGCGGCGCTGGTCATCCCCCTAGCATGGCATCCCGATATCAAGAACCGCGCCATCGTGTTCGATTTGAGCGCCGACCCTGGCGACCTCATCGCACTGGATGCCGATGATATTTCCGAACGGGTATTCATCCGTCAAATCGATTTGCCCGAAGGTATGTCGCGCATCCCCCTGAAGGAAATTCATGGCAACCGTTGTCCGGTGATCTTGCCGCTCGCGCATTGCCGCGATGAGGACTTCGCGCGTCTGGGAATCGACAAGGACAGATGCCTCGCCAATGCCGCATTGATCCAGCAAGCCTCCGGCATAGCCGAAAAAGTAAGGCAAGTCTTTACCAAGCGCGCTGCGTATGAGCCCAGTGATGCCGATGGCGCCCTCTACGACGGATTTGCCAGCGATAGTGACAAGCGCTTTTTCACGACTATCCGCAGCAGTTCTCCGGCACAGCTCAAAAACTTCCTGTCGCCCTGGAAACCGGGCTCCCGATTCGACGAATTGTTGTTCCGCTACCGTGCAAGAAATTGGCCTGACAGTCTTTCGACCCAAGAAACCAGACGCTGGAACAGCTACCGCGCAGAGCGGCTTGGCAAAGAATCATCACAATCCGAATACAGTTTCGAAAGCTATTATCTCGAGATTGAAAGATGTCGCGGCCTGGCCGATTCGGAGCAGCAAAGCCTGCTCGACCAATTGCAGGTCTGGGGTCAGGGTATCGAGGCAAGCTTATGAAATATTTCAGCGATAAAACATTCAAGTTTCTCAACAATCTGCAGAAAAACAATCATCGCGAATGGTTTACCGAGCACAAGTCGGAGTATGAGACCCATGTCAGGCAGCCATTTCTCGCCCTGATTGGCGATTGCCAGGCGCCACTGGCAAAAATCAGCCCCCATTATGTCGCCGACCCCAGAACCGTCGGTGGCTCGCTGTTTCGAATAAACCGCGATGCACGATTTTCAAAAGACAAATCGCCTTACAAACATTTTTCGGGCGCGCGCTTCTATCATCAGCGTGGACGCGATAGCGAAGCGCCCAAGTTCTATTTCCACCTGCAACCGAAGCAATGTTTTATTGCAGCAGGACTCTGGCACCCGGAACCGGAAACGCTGCGGAAAGTAAGACAATTCATTCTGGACAATCCGTCCAGCTGGAAAAAAGCGGTGTACTCGAAAAAATTCCGGGACGGCTATTCACGCGAAGCCGAAGCCAGCGTCCGGGTTCCTCGCGGATTTCCGGCCGAACACGAATTTGTAGAAGATCTCAAACTCAAAAGCCTGATTGCCGCCGCACCGATCAGCGACGAGATCGTTTGTGGCGACCAATTGCTTAAAACCATCGTGACATCCTGCCAGGAGCTATCCCCGATGATGGATTATCTGTGCGCTGCGCTCGATCTGGAATTTTGAAACGATAAAACCGTCAGACATTCGACGCCTGGATTTTTTCCGGCAAATTGTCGGCCAGGAAATCGATAAACACCCGAACCGCCGGCAACAAGCCGCGACGCGAAGGAAAAACGGCATGGCAGATCCCCAGTGGCAAGCTCCAGTCGGGCAATACTTTTTGCAGACGGCCTGCCTTGAGATCTTCGCAGCAAATGATCTGCGGCAACAAGGCGATGCCAATTCCCTTGATGGCGGCTTGATGCAACAGGGAAAAGCTCAGTGCCATGAGTGAGGGATTAATATCGACTTTCTCGACGACTCCATTGGCACCGTGTAATTCCCAGCGTTGCCTGGCCTCGTCTTCACTCATGCTCAAGGTCACGTGCTTGCCCAGCTCCTGTGGATGCTGCGGCAGCCCATTGTTTTTGAGGTAATCGGGGCTTGCAACCAGCAATTCATTGAAGTGGCCGAAACGCTTCAAGATGAAATCGGCATCGGTGCTGAGCGAATTCCGTACACGAAGCGCCACATCGAAACCTTCATTGATCACATCAACACGCCGGTTGCTTACATGAAGCTGCACTTTAACTTTCGGGTATCGCAGCATGAATTCCGGCAACAATTGACTGAGGATGTCCTCCGCCAGCAATACCGGTGCGCTGATTTTTATCATGCCGCGCGGCTCGGCGCTCACGCGATCAACCACTTCACGTGCGGCCTGGGCTTCGGCCAGCATGCTTTGCGCATGGCGATAGACGTTTTGCCCGACATCGGTGACAGAAAATTTGCGCGTAGAACGCTGTAGCAGCCGTACGCCAAGATCGGTTTCAAGCTGGGTAATTCGGCGACTTAAACGCGATTTCGGGATGCCGAGCGCGCGCTCGGCGGCGGCATAACCGCCATGTTCGACCACGACGGCAAAAAACTGCAGATCGTTCAAGTCGGGGTATTTCAAGCAATTACTTCCAGGCCACGCATATAAGGGCGAAGCACCTGCGGTACGGTAATCGAACCGTCGGCATTTTGGTAATTTTCCATGACCGCCACCAGACAACGGCCAACGGCAACGCCCGAACCATTCAAGGTATGGACCAGTTCCGGTTTGCCGGTTGCAGGATTGCGCCAGCGCGCCTGCATGCGTCGTGCCTGGAAATCACCGCAATTGGAGATCGAACTGATTTCACGATAGGTATTCTGACCCGGCAACCAGACTTCGAGATCATGTGTCTTGACCGCGGCAAACCCCATGTCACCGGTACATAACAGCAGACGGCGATAAGGCAGCTCAAGCTTTTCAAGCACCGTTTCGGCATGGTGCGTCATGGTCTTGTGGACTTCGAAACTATCCTCCGGACGCGTGATCGCGACCAACTCCACTTTTTCAAATTGATGCTGACGAATCATGCCTCGTACATCTTTGCCGTAGCTGCCGGCTTCGGCACGGAAGCACTGCGTGTGGGCCGTCATGAACATCGGCAATTGTGATTCGTCGAGAATCTCGTCGCGAACAAGATTGGTAAGGGAAACTTCCGAGGTGGGAATCAAATAGCGTTTACTGTCGCCGACCATCGTGCTGAATAAATCTTCCTCGAATTTAGGTAGCTGGGTCGTACCGAGCATGGATTCCGCATTCACGATCAGGGGCGTATTCATCTCGACATAGCCGTGCTGTTCGGTGTGCAGATCGAGCATGAATTGCGCCAGCGCGCGATGCAGACGCGCCAGCTGGCCACGCAAAACCGTAAAGCGCGAGCCTGAGAGTTTTGCACCGGCTTCGGCATCGAGCCACTTGTGACGCTCGCCGAGCGCGATATGATCCTTGACTTCAAAGTCAAACGAACGTGGCGTGCCGAATATCTTCAACTCGACGTTTTGCGATTCATCACTGCCGACGGCAACCGATTCGTCGGGAATATTGGGAACATTCAGGACGATATTTTCGATTTTTGTCTTGATCGATTCCAGTGCGAATTCCGATGATTTCAGTTCATCGGCATAGGCAGCTACTTCCGCCATCAATGCCGCCACGTCCTCGCCCTTGGCTTTCGCCATGCCAATCGACTTAGAGCGGGTGTTTCTCAAATTCTGCAATTCCTGCGTGCGCGTCTGGATATGTTTGCGCTCGGCTTCCAGATTTTCCAGTGCGGCAACGTCAAGATCAAAACCGCGGGTGGCTTTCAACCGGGCAGCGGTTTCAGCGAGCGAATTGCGAAGCAAATGGGGATCTAACATGGAATATTCCAATAATGAAACGTGATGCGGCATTATCGCCGGGTTGAGATGACCGGTGCAACGAAATCACCGGCTTTTAGAGCAGAAACCCGGTCTAGACGGACTTTCTGGGGCCGGGAAAGAATCTATTGGTAGTGCGCTGATAGTCGGCGTAGCCTGCGCGTTTTTGCACCGAATAATATTCCGAGGGAGTCGCACCGGAATAATGGGTTAGTACGACATACATGACATAGGACAAATACAGCAAGGCCATGCCATGGGCTGCAGACAACCAAAGCCCGATGCCGGCCGAGAGTAAAACGAGCGATGGAATCGAGCTTATTATCAAGGCATTCCATACCATCCACTCGCCAAAATAATTGGGATGTCGGCTGTAGCGCCACAAGCCTTCATCGCAATGCAGACCCTTGCGATTTTCACGCCGCATACGAAGTCCGAAACGGGTCTTCTGGGCATCGGCGATGAATTCGAAAACGAAGGCGGCTACCCAGATGGCATAACCAAGTATTTCAAGCCATGACAGTTCAGTGGATGTATTGCTGGCCTGCAGAACGGCAGGCAAAGCCAGAACGGTCATATTGGCGAATCCCTGACTGGCGATTTCAAACAACATCGCCGGCTTTTCCTGCCATCCCCGACGCTGCCAGCGCAAACGCTGATATTGGTAACGCGGCAATTCCTTGTCGAGGAACCCCATACGCAGGCCAAGCAAGGCCATCATCGACATGCGGCCACCTGCAAACATATACAGCGCGGCGATAATTCCACTTCGATAGGTCAACTCGTCACTGAACAAAAGCACTTGAACGCCGATAAAAAACAAA
>Ga0066401_1000021_pt1 | contig 17866 bp, 14 predicted proteins | sample LakWasMeta1_LOW4_2_FD_59488 | JGI IMG/M metagenome (GOLD analysis project Ga0066401, IMG submission 59488) | Freshwater sediment methanotrophic microbial communities from Lake Washington under simulated oxygen tension - Sediment Metagenome 1_LOW4 | ecosystem: Environmental > Aquatic > Freshwater...
TCTGGATCGCCGTGGCACTTGGTGCAGCAATGACCTACGCCGCCATCCGCCTGCGCCGTTACCGCGACGAAGGCTGAGCAAAAACGCAGCGACACGCCTGCCCTGGCGTGTCGCTCGACCATAAGACATCACTCGGATTACACATCATGAAGTCACGACATTGCGCACCTTTGCTTTTATCACTTGCCTTGCTGTCAGCCTGCGACAAGGACAACAACCAAGCCACGGCAAAGCAGGAGGAAGCCACCTCCGAAGTTTCTCTTGGCCGCACAGTGAAAACGGCGATGTCGGAAGCACGCCAGGAAATCATCAGCGGCAATATGAGTCTTGGCGGCAAAAACGCGACTGCAAAAGGCGAAATTACGCCCAAGGGCGACCTGTTGATTGACGGGAAAGCCGTGAGCATTACGCAAGAACAACGCACGTTACTGATTAAACACCGCGAAATACTCGCCGCTATCGCCATCAGTGGCATTGAAATCGGCATGCAGGGCATTGATCTGGCCGGCGAAGCCGTCGGCGAAACCATAAAAGGTGTCTTTAGCGGCGATACCAGTCAAGTCGAAAAGAAAGTCGAAGCCGAAGCGAATAAAATTGAAGCTTCCGCAAACCTGTTATGCGAACAATTGCCTTTACTGCTGGAATCGCAGCAAAAACTTGCCCAATCGCTGCCCGAATTCAAGCCCTATGCCACCATGACAACGAATGAGATTGACGACTGCCATGGCAAGGCTGTTGATCGGAAATAGTCGCCCCCGATACACCACGAAGCCGGTTCACTGACATGAACCGGCTTTTTTTTGGACAAAATTCATAATTCAAGGCGATCAGGATGAAAGCGTTCATTAAAAGGGCAGTTAAATATCTGGGAATATTGCTACTAACGGGCATTTCCGTTATCGCGATACTTGCACTGATCCCGATAGCTGCAACCGTGAAGCCAATCCAGCCCACCGCCGATACGCGCTATTGGTCAATGTCTGGAAATTACCGTATCGCCTATCGAAAAATTGCTTCATCCCATCGGCAAAAAAAAGCGCCCATCATTTTTCTGCATGGAGGCCCCGGCGGCTATATCCACAGCTCGGTTGTAAAAACACTTGCGCCCATTTCGGCTAGTGGACGGGATATTTATTTTTACGACCAATCCGGAACCGGTCTTTCCGACCGCCGTGAACGTCCCAAGGACACTACCTTGCATGGCCATATAAAAGATCTGTATGAAATCATTACCCGGCAAATAAAAGCCGAAAAAATCGTGATCATCGGTCATTCCTATGGTGCGCAGATAGCGACTGGCATGGCAGTACTTCACCCGGAATTGCTAGAAAGATTGATCCTCTCTTCTCCCGGAGACATAGACCCCACGGAATTCGACGAAAGCGGTCGGCCCAGAAATGAAATGCGCTATCCCGTACCGGCAAACCTGGTATTCCTGAATACCGATCCGAATGGCGAGGCTCGTGCAAAACAGGACATCGATACGATGCCGGTTCGCGCCATCGTATCCCTGGCTATCGCTACCATGTTCGACAGGAAATTTGCTTCGGACCAGGAAGTGGACAATACGCTGAACACGATGGCATCGCGCTTTACCGAAGACATGGTGTGCGACCGGAAAAACGTAAAACCGGAAGAAGGTGGTGGCGGCATGTATAGCCGTATCGGCAGCAATTTTTATGAGGACTCCGACAACCCTCGCGCCCTTATGCCAAGGATGAACGCGCCGGTCATCGTGCTTCAGGGAAGCTGCGATTTCATTTCATACAGCGATGCGTATGAATATGTCGCCTTGTATCCCAATGCCCGCTATCAATTCATTCCGGATGCCGGTCACATCCTCTGGTGGGATAAGCCGGAAGCCTACCGAGCCAACATCGAGAAATTCCTGTCGGAACCTTTTCCGGTTAAATGAGAAACTTCGGGTCCAGTAATTTTCGTAATTTCTCTGCACCCAAATCGGTCATTTCGATTGCGACATCAAGTACCGGCCGTTTTTCCTTGTAGGCTCGTTTGGCAATCGCGGCCGCATTTTCGTAGCCGATGATCGGGTTCAATGCGGTGACCAGAATCGGGTTGCGATCCAGCGCCTCTGCAATCCTGTCTTCACGTACCGTAAAACCGGCAATTGCCTTGTCGGCTAGCGCTACCGATGCCGTAGACAACAGACGCAGACTTTCCAGAATATTGTGGGCAATCACGGGCAACATCACGTTCAACTGGAAATTCCCGCTCTGCCCCGCAATCGTAATCGTCGTGTGGTTACCCATGACCTGGGCGCACACCATCGCCACCGCTTCCGGTAACACCGGATTTACCTTGCCCGGCATGATTGAAGAGCCCGGCTGCAGGGCCTTCAATTCAATCTCTCCCAATCCCGCCAGAGGCCCGGAATTCATCCAGCGCAGATCATTACTTATTTTCATCAGGCACACCGCCAAGGTGTTGCACTGGCCTGAAAGTTCGACGACGTGATCCTGGGCCGCGATGCTTTCGAATTTATTTTTGGCTTCATCGAATGTCACGCCCGTCTGCTTTTTAAGATATCGGCAGGCCAGCCGGGGCATTTTCGGATCGGCATTGATGCCGGTGCCGATCGCCGTGCCGCCCAGAGGCAAATTCCGCAGGCGTTTGCTGCTGTCTTCGAAACGATCGATACAGGATCCGATCTGAGCTGACCAGCCCGATAGTTCCTGGCCAAAACTCAATGGCATTGCATCCATCAAATGCGTTCGGCCCGTCTTGATGACCTTGCTCAATTCGCGTGCTTTTTTATCGATGGTTTTCTGCAGTTGTTTCAATGCCGGCAGCAAATTCTTGTGCAACACAAGATTGGCCGAAACTTGGATCGCACTGGGAACGACATCGTTGGAGCTCTGTCCGGCATTGACGTGATCATTGGGATGAATTTCAAGCTTGGACGATTTCGATGCCAGCGAGGCAATGACTTCATTGGCATTCATGTTGCTGGAAGTCGCCGAGCCGGTTTGAAAAACATCCAGCGGAAAATGTTCGCGCCATTGCCCCTTTGCCACCTGTTCGGCAGCATTGACGATCGATGTCGCCCGCGATTTTTCGAGATGACCCAACACGCCGTTTGCTTCTGCCACGGCGGCCTTGATGAGCGCCAGTGCGGTAATAAATTCAAAGGGCATGGTGTAGCCGGAGATGGCGAAATTTTCCAGGGCCCGCTGGGTTTGTGCGCCATACAGCGCATTGGCCGGAACCTTCAATTCCCCCATGCTGTCGTGTTCGAGACGTGTTTTCCGGCTCATGTGTGCCTCGCTTTTTTCGATTTTCTCGATGATAACCCCGTTCAGCGTTACAATTACGTCTCTCGAAAGCTTACAGAACAGCCCGCCATGTCCGAATTCACTTTGCTTGCCCTTTCCCCGCTCGATGGCCGCTATGCCGGTAAATGCGATGCTCTGAGGCCCATATTTTCAGAATTCGGGCTCATCAAGGCACGCGTCAAAGTTGAAATCGAATGGCTGATCGCACTTTCGAATGAACCGGGCATCGAAGAGCTGAAACCATTTACGGCCGTTGGTATAACAAAATTGCGTGAGCTGGCAACCCATTTTTCCGTTGCCGATGCGGCACGCGTCAAGGAGATCGAGCGCACCACCAACCACGATGTCAAAGCTGTCGAATACTGCATCAAGGAAAAACTCAAGGACGATGCCGAGCTCGGCCCCGCTCTCGAATTCGTGCATTTCGCCTGCACCTCGGAAGACATCAACAACCTCAGTTATTCGCTGATGCTCAACGAAGCGCGTGCCATGGTGATGCAACCGGCCCTGCAGCAACTCGGAACGAAGCTGCGCAGCATGGCGCATGAACATGCGGGACTGTCCATCTTGTCCCGCACACATGGACAAACCGCATCGCCAAGTACCGTCGGCAAGGAAATCGCGAACGTACTTTCCCGTCTCGAACGCCAATTGAAACAACTCGGTCACGTTGAATTGCTCGGCAAGATCAATGGCGCCGTCGGCAACTACAACGCGCATGTCGTGGCGTATCCGAATGTCGACTGGCCGTCTTTCGCGAAGACATTCGTCGAGTCGCTGGGCCTGGTTTTCAATCCATACACTACGCAAATCGAGCCGCATGACTGCATCGCGGAAATCGCCGATGTCCAACGCCGCATCAATACGATCGGCATTGATTTGTGCCGCGATATCTGGGGCTATATTTCGCTCGGCTACTTCAAGCAAGCGGTAAAGGCCGGTGAAGTCGGTTCATCGACCATGCCGCACAAAGTAAATCCGATCGATTTTGAAAATGCCGAAGGAAATTTCGGATTGGCTAATGGCCTGCTCGCGCATTTCTCGGAAAAACTGCCGATCAGCCGCTGGCAGCGCGACCTCACCGATTCCACCGTATTGCGTGCATTGGGAACCGCATTCGGCCACAGCCTGATCGCGATTGATTCCCTGCAGCGTGGCTTGAACAAATTGTCGGTGAATCCGGAAAAACTTGCTGCCGACCTGGATTACGCCTGGGAAGTATTGGCCGAGCCGGTACAAACCGTCATGCGTCGATACGGCCTGCCGAATCCTTACGAACAGTTGAAAGCCTTGACACGCGGTCATGGCATCAACGAAGTGGCCATGCGCGAATTCATCAGCAGCCTGGATCTACCGTCCGATGCCAAAGCACGATTGATGGCGATGACGCCGGCAAGTTACGTCGGTCTGGCTGAAAGTCTGGCAAAAGAAATCTAATTCAAATCGTTATTCCGGGAATACACATGATCGAAGTCACCGCCAGTAAAAAATATTTTCTCGGTATGCCGGTGGCGGATTTTCTGCGCGACTATTGGCAGAAAAAGCCCTTGTTGATCCGCCAGGCGTTTCCCGATTACCAGGCCCCCTTGAGCCCCGAGGATCTTGCCGGCATCGCCTGCGAGCAAGGCGTACTGGCACGCTTGGTGAAGCACGACCGCAAAAAAGACCATTACTCACTGGAAACCGGGCCGTTCGATGAGGCCATGTTTCCCAAGCTCGGAAAAAAGGACTGGACCTTGCTGGTGCAGGACATGGACAAATGGGATGGCGACGTCCGCCAATTGATCAAAGCATTCAATTTTCTGCCGCGCTGGCGCGTCGATGACGTGATGATCAGCTTTGCCGCACCGGGCGGCTCGGTGGGCCCGCATATCGATCAATACGACGTGTTTTTATTGCAAGCCCAGGGTCGGCGCCGGTGGGAAATCGACAACGACCCCAAAGCCGACAAATCTTTCCGTGAAAAGACCGAGCTTAAACTGCTCGAAACATTCAAGGCATCGCATGTCTGGACCCTGCAGGCAGGCGATATTTTATATTTACCGCCGGGCGTCCCCCATCATGGCGAAGCGGTCGATGCCTGCATGACATTTTCATTGGGTATGCGGGCTCCCTCGCACGCCGAATTATTGAACGACTGGGCTGACGGTCTGTTTGAACGGGTCAGCGAAGAAGTTCGCTACAGCGACAAGGATCTGGCCGCGGCAAAGGACAGCGGCGAAATCGATGCCGCCACCTGCGAGCGCGTTCTGGAAATCTTCAAACAGCATGTTCCTGATTCCAAAGCCGCCGCTGCTTTATTCTTCGGCCGATTCGTCACGACTTATCGCAATTCGATGGAAATCGCCCCGCCGCCAAAGACCCCGAAACCCGAGAAAATCCTCGAGCGACTGGCAAAGGGCGATGTACTCGAGCCACATCCTTTTGCCCGCTGGGCCTGGTCGAAAGCGGGTCGCGATGCCATTTTGTTCGTGCAAGGCAATAGCTTTTCCACGACACAAGGAGTTGCCTCAATGCTTGCCCGGGCCGATAGTATCGATGCCGCAAGCTTTGCCGGAATTCCCGTTTCCGAGCGCGGGCTTGTTTTCGAGTTGGTCGAACGCGGTTATCTGGTTCTGCAAAAATAACCTTCACAGCCTTTGGAGTGGATTATCACCATGATCATTTCTGACTTCCGTGTAGAACCCGCCGATTACCAGACCGATTTCAAAGATCTCAGAGCCGTCCGCGAGCCCGTCTTTGTCATCGAACAAAACGTGCCTATCGAGGAAGAATGGGACGCTCTCGACCCATTGTGCTATCACTTCATTGCCCGCGATAACGACAACAAGCCGATCGGCACAGGGCGTCTTACGCCAGAGCACAAAATTGGCAGAATGGCAGTGCTGAAAGAGTGGCGCGGCAAGGAAGTCGGCGCCGCGCTGATTCAAACCATGCTCGACAAAGCCAGAGAGCTGGGCTGGAACGAAGTCAGTCTGAATTCCCAGGTATCGGCGATTGGCTTCTACGAAAAATTCGGGTTCGTTTGCTACGACGAGCAATTCGAGGAAGCCGGAATCCAGCATCGAAAAATGAAACTGACGCTCGTGCCACTCGAGCTGGCCAATCGTCCGCCCGCAAGAAACATGTCGGCTCGGATGGTGGATTTCGATACCTCGTCCGAGTTACTGGATGCGACGGTGAAGGTTATTGCCGGCGCCAAACGCGGCTTGTGGGTCTACACCCGGGATCTGGAGCATGCTCTCTACGCACAACCCGCCATCGTGGAAGCCCTCAAGGACTTCGGCATCCGAAGTCGCGGCGGCGTTGTCCATATTCTTGTCCAGGACACCGTCAGCGCACGCAGCCATCCGCACCCGTTGTTGGCATTGTCGCAAAGACTTCCGAGTGTTTTTCAATTCCGCACGCCCACCGAACCGGAAGATATGCAATATCCCTCGGCTTTCATTGCCAACGACAATGACGGTTATTGTTTTCGTCTGCTCGATGGCCGTTACGAAGGCAATTGGTGCGCCAACCTGCCGGCACGCACCAAACAACTGATTGAAGTATTCGGTCGAGTCTGGGAGCGCAGCCGTCCCTGCACCGAGTTCCGTGCATTGGGTATCTGATCTTCAACAGATACCTGGTGGTTTCTACAAACTCCAGCTCAGGCTATAATTACGGTTCTTGCTCTAGGCTTTGGCCTTTTGCATAAACCTAATTACAACAATCACTTAGCCGCACATGCTGCGGGCCGGGCCGGGAACGTGGATAGTCTGATCAAACAGTTTGCTCAATCTTCACAACTATCTGGCGGCAATGCCGCCTTCATCGAAGACCTCTATGAGCAATATTTGCTCGATGCCGAGAGCGTAGGCCCCAAATGGAAAGCCTATTTTGACGGGTTCAAGGGACGCGAAGCCGGCGATGTGCCGCATTCGGCGGTCATGGCGCAGGTTCAACGCGCTGCCGCTCAAGCAAAACATCAATCCGCCGGTGGTGCGATCGACGAAGAAGCCGCACGTAAACAAACCGCCGTCGGCAAACTGGTCACCGCTTTTCGTTCACGCGGCCATCTAAGCGCCAAGCTAGATCCGCTTGCGATGATGCCGCAACAGCCCGCGCCTGATCTGGGCCTTGCCTTTCACGGTCTGAGCGATAGCGATCTGGATTCCGAGTTTGCCGTCACCAGTTATTTCGGTGCCGATAAATACAAATTGCGCGATCTGGTCGGCAAATTGACGACCACATACTCCGGCTCGATCGGTGCCGAGTTCATGCACATTTCCGATGCCGCCCAGCGCCACTGGATGCAACAAAAACTAGAACGCGCCGCCGGAACATTTTCTATCGCCAAAGAAGACAAAAAACGCATCCTTGAGCGTCTGACGGCTGCCGAAGGTCTCGAACGTTATTTGCACACCAAATACGTCGGCCAAAAGCGCTTCTCTCTCGAAGGCGGCGATTCGTTGATCCCGATGATGGATGCCGTCATCCGTGACGCCGGGTCCGCCGGTACCAAGGATGTCGTGATCGGCATGGCCCATCGCGGCCGCCTGAATGTTCTGGTCAACACGCTTGGCAAACCGGCCCAGAAATTATTCGCCGAATTCGAAGGCAAGTTTGATCATATCGACGACCCCGCACATTCGGGTGACGTCAAATATCACATGGGTTTCTCGGCCGATATCGCAACGCCGGGTGGTGCCGTGCATCTGGCACTGGCCTTCAATCCATCGCATCTTGAAATCGTGAATCCTGTCGTTGCCGGTTCGGTGCGCGCACGCCAGATGCGTCGCGAAGATACCAAGGGCGAGAAAGTACTGCCGATCCTGATCCACGGCGATGCTGCATTCGCCGGCCAGGGCGTGATCATGGAACTGTTCCAGATGTCGCAGGCACGCGGATTCCGCGTCGGCGGCACCGTGCATATCGTGATCAACAACCAGGTCGGTTTCACCACCAGCCGTACCGACGATTCCCGCTCGACGCTCTACTGCACCGATCCGGCAAAAATCATTGGTGCGCCGGTCTTGCACGTCAACGGCGATGACCCGGAAGCCGTCGTGTTCTGCGCAAAACTGGCATTGGAATTCCGCAATACCTTCAATCGCGACATCGTGATCGATCTGGTTTGCTATCGCCGCCATGGCCATAACGAAGCCGATGAACCATCCGCAACACAACCGCTGATGTATCAGAATATTCGCGCCCGTAAAACGACTCGCGAACTGTATTCCGATGCGTTGATTGCACAGTCGGTATTAAACGCCGACGAAAGCAAGGCACTGGTTGACGACTATCGCAACAAACTCGACAAAGGCGATGTCACTGCCGAACTGGCCCAGGCCGACAAGGATGTGGCGAATGTTGACTGGACACCTTGGCTGACCGGCAAATTGTCGGATGTGGTCAAAACCGGCGTACCGCGTTTCGCACTCGACGCCTTGGCCAAGAAAATCAATACGATTCCCGACACGCTAAAGCTGCATCCACGCGTTGCGAAAATTTACGAAGACCGCAACAAGATGGCCGCCGGCGAACTGGCAATGGATTGGGGCTTTGCCGAAAATCTTGCCTATGCCAGCTTGCTGCAGGAAGGCTACAAATTGCGTCTGGTCGGCCAGGATTCCGGCCGCGGCACCTTCTTCCATCGCCATGCCGTGTTGCATGACCAGGTGACCGGTCAAACCACGATGCCATTGCGCGACTTGGTGAAAAACCCGGAACACGCCGTCATCATCGATTCGCTGTTATCCGAAGAAGCCGTGATGGGTTTTGAGTTTGGTTATTCGACGGCAGAACCGATGACCTTGAATATCTGGGAAGGCCAGTTCGGCGATTTCGCCAATGGTGCCCAGGTGGTGATCGATCAGTTCATCTGCTCGGGCGAATCCAAATGGGGCCGCTTGTGCGGCTTGGCCCTATTCCTGCCACACGGTTACGAAGGCCAGGGTCCGGAACACAGTTCGGCACGTCTGGAACGTTTCCTGCAGCTCTGCGCATTCAACAATATCCAGGTCTGCACACCGACGTCGCCGGCACAGATGTTCCATATGCTGCGCCGTCAGATGTTGCGCCCTACCCGCAAGCCGCTGGTCGTGATGACGCCGAAATCGATGCTGCGCCATAAGCTGTCGGTATCGACATTGAATGATTTGGCCGATGGCGAGTTCCAGAACCTGATTAAAGACACGCAATGTGCCGATCCATTGCAGGCCAAACGCGTCGTCGTTTGCGGTGGCAAGGTTTACTACGATCTGGTCGAAGCGATGCAAGCGCGCGACATAAAGAATGTCGCCGTTGTGCGGGTCGAACAACTGTATCCGTTCCCGCGTCCGGAACTGGCGGCTGAACTCGCCCGTTTTGGTCATGTAAAAGAAATCGTCTGGTGTCAGGAAGAGCCGCAAAACCAAGGCGCTTGGTATCAGATACAGCATCACCTCAACGCCTGCCTGAACATCGGCCAGAGCCTGAGCTATGCCGGCCGTGCCCGTTCTGCAGCACCGGCCTGTGGTCACAGCAATACGCATATGGCCGAGCTATCACGCCTGATCGAAGACGCCCTCATCAACCCGCCTGTCACCCAGACAGCTGAATAATAATTTAAACAACATTTCCACAGGACAACATCCATGAGCATTGAAGTCAAAGTCCCGGTCTTACCTGAATCCGTTTCGGATGCCACGATTGCCACCTGGCACAAGAAAGTCGGTGACACCGTTCGTCGCGATGAAAATCTGGTCGATCTGGAAACCGACAAAGTCGTGCTGGAAGTTCCTTCCACCGTTGATGGTGTCCTGAAAGAAATCAAATTCAACGTCGGCGATACCGTCAACAGCCAGCAAGTGATCGGCATTATCGAAGCTGGCGCCGTTGCAGCTGCTCCGGCACCAACGGCTAGCGCGCCAGTAGCGGCTGCTCCTGCTGCGCCGGTCGCGGCTAAAGCCGCTCCTACAACAGCCGACACCAGCGGTTTGTCGCCAGCCGGCCGGTTCGTTGCCGAAAGCAACAACATCAATCCTGCCGATGTCGCCGGTACCGGTCGTCGCGGCATGGTGACCAAGGAAGATCTGATCAACCACATCAAAGGTGGCGGCGGCGCCCGTCCGGAACAACGCGTTCCGATGACCCGCATCCGTCAACGCATTGCCGAGCGCATGATGCAGTCGAAAAATTCGATCGCCATGCTCACTTCTTTCAATGAAGTGAATCTGGGCAAAGTGATGGCGATGCGTAAAGAACTCGGCGAACCGTTCGAGAAAACCCATGGCATCAAACTGGGTTTCATGAGCTTCTTTGCGAAAGCCGCAGCAAATGCATTGCAAAAACACGCAATCGTCAACTCGTCGGTTGATGGCAATGATGTGATCTATCACGGCTTCGCCGACATCTCAATTGCCGTTGCGACCGAAAAAGGTCTAGTCACGCCCGTGCTTCGCAATGTCGAAAACATGAGCTTCGCCGAAATCGAAGGCGCCATTGCCGGTTACGCCAAAGCGGCCCGCGAAGGCGGTTTGAAGTTGGAAGATCTGCAAGGCGGAACGTTCACCATCACCAACGGTGGCACCTTTGGTTCGTTGATGTCCACGCCTATCGTGAACCCGCCGCAATCGGCGATTCTCGGCATGCATGCAATCAAGGAACGTCCGATTGCCGAAAACGGCCAGGTCGTGATTGCGCCGATGATGTATATCGCTCTCAGCTACGATCACCGCATCATCGACGGTAAAGATGCCGTGTTGTTCCTGGTCGACATCAAAAACCAGTTGGAAAACCCGCACCGCATGTTGCTGGGCCTGTAAAAAACGAAAGTGAGTCGCGAGTGTCGACTGATATCGACGCTCACGACTCACCAACTTCGCCGTACAAATACGCACGCAAACTCAGAGAACACTTACATGAGCGAACAATTTGATGTCGTGATAATTGGTGCCGGCCCCGGCGGTTACGTGGCAGCGATTCGCGCAGCGCAACTGGGCCTGAAAACGGCTTGCGTCGATGCCTTCATCGGCAAAGATGGCAAACCGGCTCTCGGCGGCACGTGCTTGAACGTGGGCTGCATTCCATCGAAAGCCCTGCTCGATTCCTCCCGTCAATTCCACAACCTGACGCATAATTTTGCCGTGCACGGCATCACCGCCGACAACGCCAAAATCGATGTCGCCACGATGATCGCCCGCAAGGACAAAATCGTGAAGCAATTCACGGGTGGTATCACGCAGCTTTTCAAAGCCAATAAAGTCACCCCGATTGCCGGTTTCGCCACCTTGAAAGCCAACAAGGTCGTTTCGGTGAAAGGCCATGATGGCGCAGTGGCCGAAATTTCCGGCAAGCACATCATTCTCGCTTCCGGTTCGGTGCCGATCGAATTGCCGTTTGCGAAATTCGATAACAAATACATTCTCGACAACGCCGGCGGCCTCGATGAAACCGCTGTGCCGAAGCGACTCGGCGTAATTGGTGCCGGCGTGATTGGCCTTGAACTCGGCAGCGTCTGGTCGCGTTTGGGCTCACAAGTCACGATTGTCGAAGGTCTCACGGAATTCCTCGCAGCCGCCGATGCCGACATTTCCAAAGCGGCAGCCCGTGAATTCAAGAAGCAAGGCCTGGATATTCGTCTCGGCGCCAAATGCACCAATACCGAAATCAAGAACAACGAAGTACACCTGACCTATTCCGATGCCAATGGTGAACAAGTACTGGTCTGCGACAAATTGCTGGTCGCCGTCGGTCGTCGTGCCGCTACGCAAGGCTTGCTGGGCGAAGGCACCGGCGTACAACTCGATGAACGTGGACGCATTATCGTCGATGGCCACTGCCGTACTTCAGCAGAAAACATCTACGCCATCGGCGACTGCGTACGCGGTCCGATGCTCGCCCACAAAGCCAGTGAAGAAGGCATTGCGGTTGCCGAAATCATTGCAGGCCTGCCCGGCCACGTGAACCTCGACACCGTGCCATGGGTTATCTACACGGAACCGGAATTGGCCTGGGTCGGCAAGACCGAAAAAGAATGTAAAGACGCCGGTATCGACTACAAAGTCGGCACCTTCCCGTTTGCCGCGATCGGCCGCGCCGTTGCGATGAATGAACCCGCCGGTTTGGTCAAGGTGATTGCCCATGCCGAAACCGATCGCATTCTCGGCTTGCACCTTTGCGGCCCGAATGTTTCCGAACTCGTGCACGAAGGCGTGGTGGCGATGGAATTCAACGGCTCGGCGGAAGACCTCGCCCGCATTTGCCATGCGCATCCGTCTCTATCCGAAGCTGTGCATGAAGCCGCACTTGCCGTGGATAAGCGTGCGATTCACAAGGCAAATTGATAAAGATTCCATACAACTAAAAACCGCCGCGAGGCGGTTTTTTTATATAGACTGATCCAATGACAATTAAAAATTTCCAAGCCTTCCGCATTCGTAACGACGACGATGCCGGTTACCGTTCGGGTACCGAAACGATGACGATCGATGAGTTATCGCCTGGCGACATCATCATCAAAACCGCCTTCAGCAGCGTCAACTACAAAGATGCGCTTGCCGGATCAGGCAAAGGGAAAATACTGCGGCAATTTCCGCTAAATGGCGGCATCGATGTGGCAGGAACGATAGTTGAATCCAGCGACCCTGACTTCAAGCCAGGCGATGAAGTGCTCTGCACCGGTTGCGGATTATCGGAAACACGAGATGGTGGTTATTCCCAATACGCACGATTGGAATCCCGATGGACGGTCAAATTACCTGTCGGCCTTACTATGCGGGAAAGCATGATTTTGGGGACCGCGGGTTTTACTGCAGCGTTGGCCCTTTATCGTATGTTGCAAAACTCCCAAACACCAAAGCTTGGGCCTATCGCCATAACGGGTGCCACCGGCGGAGTCGGAATGTTGGCCATCGATATATTCAGCCGGGCTGGTTTCGACGTGCATGCCTTCAGCGGCAAACCCGAGCACACTGATTTCCTGAAGTCCCTGGGTGCCAGGCAAGTCATGCCCCGTGACGCAGCCTTGACCAGCAAGCCAATGGATACGGCAAGATTTGGCGGTGCATTGGACAATGTCGGCGGTTCGACGCTTACCGGCCTGCTTGCGCAAACCGTTCCTTATGGCAACGTTGCCAGCGCCGGTCTGGTCGGAAGCCATGAGCTACCTACCACCGTGATGCCTTTCATTATCAGAGGCGTGTCCTTATTGGGAATCGCATCGGCCGGAACAGCCCGCAATATACGGGATGAGGTATGGCAAAAGCTCGCCAACGGCTGGAAACCGGCCCATCTAAGCGCAATTGCCACCCGGGAAATAAGCATGTTTGAATTGCCGGAAGTCTTCTCCGCCATGCTGGCTGGAAGGTCATTTGGTCGAACTATTGTTAAAATGTGATGAATCTCTTGCGCAATACACCCCTGACAGGATTACAATCGCAACAATCATTGGAGAGCACTAAATGGCACGTATCTTAATTGTTGATGATTCCCCTTCCCAGCTCATGGGTATGAAGCGAATTGTTGAAAAACTCGGCCATGAAGCGCTCAGCGCCGAAGACGGGGCACAAGGCGTCGAAGTCGCAAAAGCCAACGTTCCTGACTTGATCTTGATGGACGTGGTCATGCCAAACCTCAATGGTTTTCAGGCCACCCGCGCAATTTCAAAAGAAGCCACCACCGCACATATCCCCATCGTTCTGGTCACGACCAAAGATCAGGAAACCGACAAAGTGTGGGGTATGCGCCAAGGCGCAAAAGCCTATATCACCAAACCTTTCAACGAAGCCGAATTGGTGGCAGTCATCAACAAGCTGCTGGTTGGCGGCTGATCGTTCAAATCATTCCATAAAAAAGCGGGGATTCCCCGCTTTTTTATTGTTCGATGTTTTATTCACTGGCCGGAAAACACTTCGGCCATTTTTTTATAAAAATCTTTTTGCTCTGCGGTTTCCGCTTTCGGGGCGCGAATTTCAATCTCGACGATTTGATCCCCCGGGGCCGGCTTTCCTGGCAGGCCGCGTCCTTTCAAGCGCAATTTTTTCCCTGCTTCGGAATCGGCCGGAATTTTCAGTTCCACTGCACCGCCCAGAGTCGGCACCGTGGCAACCGTGCCCAAAGCGGCTTCCCAGGGTGCAAGGCTCAACGTGTAAAGAATGTTGCGGTCGTCGACTTCAAAATCCGCGTGTGGACGATAATCGATTTCCAGCAACAGGTCGCTTTTCCGGGTTCCGCTGCTTCGGCCTTGTCCTGCCAGACGAATCACCTGGCCCGGCTTGATGCCCGCAGGAATTTTCACCTCCAGCGTTCTGCCATCCACATTGAAACGTTGCTGTCCGCCCGCGAAGGCGATCTCGAGTGGAATGGCGACTTTTGCGCGGGTGTCGCCCAACGGTTGCTGCGAGGCTCGCGAGCGTCCACCGAACAGGGATTCAAAGAAATCACTAAAGTCGCCGCCTCCGCCAGCGTTTCCAAAGCCCTGATGGAAACCGCCGCCATTGCCAAATCCAGGGGGTGGCTGATATTCCTGCCCGGAACGATAACCGCTGGCACGGAGCTGGTCGTATTGCTGGCGTTTCTCCTTGTCGCGCAATACCTCGTAGGCCTCGTTGATCGACTTGAATTTCTCCTCGGCACCCTTTTCCTTACTCACATCGGGATGGTACTTGCGCGCCAGGCGACGATAAGCCGTCTTCAGCTCCGCCTCGCCTGCACTGGCTTCCACCCCCAATGTTTCGTAATAATCCTTGAATTCCATCTATGCCAAGCCCATATGTAATGAATGTGATTATGGGCGCAACGCGGGAGCTTTCAAGTCCTCACATCCATTGCACATCAAATCTTTATCATCCAAAAAACAATAATCAAGGAATACCATGAGCATACAAGTCGGCGACAAACTTCCAAACGCAACCCTGAATTACCTAAAAGACGGCGTGCAGGCAATTACCACCGCCGAACTGTTCGATAACAAAAAAGTGGTTTTGTTCGCCGTACCAGGTGCATTTACCCCTACATGTTCGGCAAAGCATTTGCCAGGTTATGTCGCAAAAATCGATGATTTTGCAAAACACGGAATCGATGTTGCCTGCCTGTCCGTCAACGATGCCTTTGTCATGGGTGCCTGGGCAAAAAATCAGGACGTACCGGAAAGCATCCACATGTTGGCTGACGGCAATGGCGAATTCACCAAAGCCATGGGTCTGGAACTGGATGCGACCGCGTTCGGCATGGGTCTCCGCGCGAAACGCTTCGCACTCTATGCCGAAAACGGTGTAGTGAAGAACGTATTCGTGGAAGCACCGGGTGAATTCAAGGTATCGGCCGCCGATTACGTTTTGGAGCATCTGGGCTAAGCCTGGATTCATCGAGATCAAAAGGGCAGTTTCTACTGCCCTTTTTTTTGCATAAGATACCCTCCAGGTTCGCTGCTGTTCATACTGCCTTGGCTAGACTGGCCCCACTTTCGTAAGGAGCACTTCATGAAGACTTTATTCACTATCGCATTTGCAGCATTTGCAATACTGGGCTTATCGAAACCGGTTCTGGCTGACACCTATTCGGGCTGTTACAACTGCGGAGTAGTCAAGAAAATCGACGTGTACACCGAGAAACGATCAGGTACGGCTGGTGCCGTAGTTGGCGGAGTAGTCGGCGGCGCACTCGGCAATCAGGTCGGAAAAGGCGACGGCAAAAAAGTGGCAACGGTCGCCGGTGTCGTTGGCGGTGCAATCATCGGCAAAAAAGTGGCCGAAAACAATGACCGCAAAGATTACGAAATCACCGTCAAAATGGACAATGGCGAAACCCGCGTGATTGATCAGGGCAGCATCGGCAAAATTCGTGTCGGCAGTCGCGTAAAGATCAAAAACAACAGAGTGCAGCTACGCCAGTAATTCATTCTGGCATTTTAAAAAAAGCGGCTTCGGCCGCTTTTTTTTTCAACTTTTCTGATGGTCTCACTTCAACACATAAAGCCCCATTTCATCCCAGGCACCGGCATCGGTCAATGCGGTAATGCGCTGATAACCAGGCGTATCGAATTTCAACACGAAGTGCTGGTTTGCCTGCGTATCCGCCACCCATTGGCCATTGACCAGCCACTTGACGGTTTGCTGCGTTCCCAAGGCACGAAATTCCGCACTCACGGGCTGCGTCGAGTTAGGTGCTCGTGCCAAGGTCGATTTTTCTGCCGGACCGTCGATTTGAATCGTTTCCATTGCGGCAAGTGCATCTTCTTTGCAGTCGGCAGATAAAACCGGTATTCGGGATTTTTCCCGCAGACTCATCGGCAACCAGGGCGTTGCGAGACCGGGCCAGCGTGCAATGCGAAGTGTTTTTTGTCGATGGACACCCGAGCAGTCGGCACTCAGCCTTAGGCCGGTTTTTTCATCTACCTGCAATTCGAGTTGCCCGGCATTCCAGGCGCGTTCGCCTCGGTCGGGCCAGGTCGGAGGTATGCTGTTTGCAAAGGCAAAACCTTTTCTTTGGCGATGACAAAGTCCAGCCTCGGTTTCCTGCACGGTTCGACCCAATGGCCAGCAAATTTCAATTGGCTTCACATCGCCGGGCATGGTGGTGCGTGAAACCGCATGATCCGGACTTGGCAAGCTATCGAATACTTCATACATCAATGGCAGTGCGGTAATCGCACCATACTGGCCTGGCATCGGGGTGCCGTCGGGGCGTCCGACCCAGACACCGACGGAGTATTCCGGCGTGCTTCCCAGTGCCCATGCATCGCGAAAACCGTAGCTGGTGCCGGTTTTCCAGGCAATACGTTTACGCTGCCCGGTGTCGAAAATATCGTCGTTCTGGATATTGCTTTTATGGGTTTCGAGTATTTCGCGAATCATCCAGGCCGCGCCCGGCGAAAGTATTCGCCTATCACTTGGTTTCGCGTTTCTGGCATATCGAACACGCCCTGCTACGCCTTCACGGTTCAAGGCCGCATAGGCACCCACCAGCTCTTCCAGACGAACTCCGGTACCGCCGAGAATGATCGAGAGATTCGGTTTTGCACCCGGCGGCATGCGCATGGGCAAACCGGCATTGGCCAATCTGGCAGCAAATCGCTCGGAACCGACGCGATCAAGCAAATCGACCGCCGGAACATTCAATGACAACTGCAAGGCTTCGCTGGCAGACACCGGACCGTGATAAACCGGGTCGAAATTGGCCGGACGGTAATCGCCAAAATCCTGTGGCGCATCGACTAAAAGACTCTCCGTGTGAATCAAACCGTCATCCATCGCCAATCCGTATAAAAATGGCTTGAGTGTCGAACCCGGTGACCGCAAGGCTTGCACCATGTCCACATGACCCAGCGTCTTTTCATCGCCGAAACTCAGGGAGCCAACATAGGCTCGTGCTTCCAGTGTCTTGTTATCAACCACCAGCAAAGCCGCAGAACTGCGCTCGGGCAATTGGGAGAAATAATTCCGGAGACGCTCTTCCAGTAAACTCTGCAAATCGGCATCGATGGTGCTTTCAATTCTACTGTTGTCGGGATTGGCATTTCGCAGTCGCTGCGCCAACAAAGCGGCGCTCATCGGCACCTGCAAACTCCGGGTAACGACGGGTTCCTGTTTGGCTTCGGCGATGGGAATGCC
>Ga0066401_1000024_pt1 | contig 17185 bp, 15 predicted proteins | sample LakWasMeta1_LOW4_2_FD_59488 | JGI IMG/M metagenome (GOLD analysis project Ga0066401, IMG submission 59488) | Freshwater sediment methanotrophic microbial communities from Lake Washington under simulated oxygen tension - Sediment Metagenome 1_LOW4 | ecosystem: Environmental > Aquatic > Freshwater...
CGATTATTTTAACATTTACTGCTAAAAATCCACATCAATGATTGTTATGACTGGTATAACCACTTGATTCTGTTGAACTTTCTCTTGAACTGTTGAACATCCACAAATAACCAACACCATTAGTGGGTATATAAGGCCCATATACCAGCACCTAATGCTATTACGATTGGTATTCCATATTTGACAATCTTTTCATAAGCACTGGAAGCACCATTTGACCCAGATATAAAGATGTCCAATTTTGATTCAATACCAACAAGGGCTTTTGTCATTGCTTGAAAAGTAACCTCAAATTTTTGTTCATGGCTTTCCTGTTTGATTGCCACATCACTAATTGCTTTTGATGTTACTTCCTTTAGTTGTTTCAATTCTATTTCCACCACTGTTAGGCGTTTATCGGCCAAGTGGAATAATTCAAAGCTCTTTTCAATGTTGTCTCTATCTTCTGGCATAAATTAGTTCCTGTTATATATAAGGTTCTGTTATTTATGCTTTTTGTCAGGTGTTGCCACAAGAATAACCGCAAAGGATGCTATAGCTGTTTGTTGTTCAGGACTGAAGTTACCAACCCCAAAAACACCAAGTAACCCAATTAGAGCCAATATTGTTGAACGCTCTCCAAACCTTGATTGAAACCATTCTGCTATGAAGCTCATAACACATCAACCGCATTCAAAAATGGTTCTTGTGTTTTTAAATAAGCATACAATCCCGCAATACCAGCACCATCACTGTAAGGTACTTGAAAATGTAACTGTTCCAGATGTGTAGCACCATCCAATCTTGATTGCGCACTGGCATATATTAGGACATCAAAATTGATGAAATCTTTATTACCGTTGAAATTGTTAATCTTTATGTATGCATCTGTTTGAACGAATCCATATACTGTTTGTAGGTCTGCTTGTATCGCCATTTTTTAATTCCTTTTAAAAATGTTGTTATATTGTATTTATAAACCATTTGTTATTACTGAGTATTGAACAGGACCACCACCTGCGGGTGTGTAATAGACTGTCATTTGAATGTAGTCAAAATTGATGACATCATCAACACCAACAAGGTCATCCCCCCAACACCTAAAAAAACCAGTACCACCATTCCACCAGGCTTCAGTTAATTGTGTTCCTGTTAAACCCCATACATTGGATATTCCGCCGAATGTCAGTGTTTGCCAGGTATTAGTTGCTGTACACCATTTAGCGGTTGGAGCAGTACCATAATATGTAGGGCTACTAAGATTACCGTTGAAAAAACCCCCCGTTATTTCTTGATTGGTTGTAGACTGACGCGCTCTTATGGCTACAGTTAATCCAGTAACTGTAGCCCCAGTTGGTAAACCCAAGTCAGCTAATTTATATACCAACGTATTACCAACTCCAGATGTTGTTGTAACTGTAATGGTCGCATATGTACCATCATTCGTTAGAGCGTTGGTCGGATTAACCCAATTAACGGGGTAGTTAGTTGTCTGTGTTACAGCAGTGGTAAAATAACTTGGTCCAATACTAGCCATAACTTAAGACCTCACACACGATAAGGTAACAATAGTATTAACAGCAGTAGCATTTGAACTTGTTGTTATTGCCACCTTACCACCAGCACTAACAGTATTAGCAGCAGTTGCTGTACCTGATGCCTGTGTACTTGTTATTGCCAGTGCTCCTAATCCTGTAACGGATGTTCCACCAATAGTGACATTGGCTGTTATTGTTCCACTATCTGTTTTTGTTCTGGCACCTGTAATAGTGAACGGAAATGAAGCATATTCATTAAGGGTGAATGAACCATTAGCACCTGTTGGTAATGAGAATGTAATATCAAATTTGACTAGGTTGGAAAGTGCCTTACCATTTAGGGTTATATCACCTGTACCTTTACCTGCTAATGCTAATGCCACATTTGTATCTGAACCTGTGGCTGATATGGTTGGAGCTGCACCAGTAGCATTACCTGTAAGAGAAAGATAGTTAACTGCACTAGCAGTATTGGTGATTTGTAATTGGGTAGCTGATGTATTTGTTCTAAACTGGATAGCACCAGCACCTTTACTTATTAGTTTGATTCCAATATCTGTATCTGAACCAAGAGCTGATATGGTGGGACCAAATCCTGTCACCCCACCTGTTATATCTAAATAGTTAACCGAACTGGTTGTATTTGAAACCTGTAATTGTCTGTTTGTTGTATTAGTATTGAAGTAAAGAGCACCTATACCCTTTGAAGCTAAAGAAAAACCAATATTTGTATCTGTTCCTTCAACTGAAATAATTGGACTATTTGTTGTAGTATTTCCTTGTAGGACAAGCTCATTGGCTAGTGCCAATCCAACCTTCATTTTCATTAAACTCGAACCATCATCCAATAGATTACGAGCATTACTGATGGCAGTACCAGCACCCATTTGTGCTTGGGTTGTACCTACCGCACCTGTTCTATCCAATGTAAGAAATGACCAAGTTTGACCAGCAGGTACAACTCCTAATGTTCCACCACTATAGTTTTTTACCCCAAACATTGAACCATAGTAGGTACTACCGAATGTGGCACCTTGTAGGTCATTAACATTACCGGCGCTGATTACAGTATTTTTGAAGTTAAAATTAACAAGGGTTTGATTAGCAGCAGAACCTAAAACAGGATGAGAGAAATTAAGTGTATAGTTTCCAGCAGCAGACCAATCCGATGCTATTTTTGTTTCATAAGCAGTTGTACCTACACCTGTCAAACTTAATGAACTAACCCCATAAGCTGTTGAGTTGTTAATAATGGCACTATTTGTGAATGTATTTGTACCAGTGAATGTTTGAGTATTACCAAGATAGGCATCACCACCCCCACCACCTGAAACTGTACCCCATTCAAGGGCAGTAGCAGCAGCATTAGTTCTTAACACCTGAAGTGATGTGCCAAGCGTAGTTAAACCTGTTCCACCTTTTGTTGTTGGTACAGTGTTCAATGTTGCTGTTATAGCAGTTGTACCACTACCAGTTAAATCCCCACTAAGAGTAACTGTTTGATTACCAGTTAGGTAAGCTGTATTTGAAGCAGCAGTAACTAACCCCTTACCATTAACAGTAAGAGTATTGAATGAACCAACATTTGAATTAACTGTTGGTAATGTAAGGTTAACAGAGGTTGTTCCTGACCCTGATATATCACCACTATATGTGATTGTTTGATTAGCTGTTAGGTATGTACTTGTATCTAATGTCCATGTATTAGCAGCAGTCTTTTTTGCAAATCCTGTTGTACCTACTAACCCGGCTATTGAGGTTAAATCACCATCTAATGGTTGAGCATCAGTAATACCATAACCAGTCAATGTTGTAGGCTTACTTGTTAGTGATGCAAATGTATATGTCTTTGAATCTACCTCTGTTTTTGTATAGGCATCAGTAATACCAAATCCACTAATGGTAGTTGGTTTACTTGTTATAACAGACCAGGCAGGAGTTCCACCACCATCAACAATTCCGTATCCTGCTAAAGTAGTTGGTTTACCAGTAGTAATTTTCGTCCAATCTAAATCTGGAATATCGGTCGATGTGATGGCTCCACCACCTGATACTCTACCCTTTGTGTCCACTGTTACTTTAGTGTATGAACCAGGAGTACCAATTGTTGCGAGAGTAGTTGTAATAGCAGTTGTACCACTACCAGTTAAATCCCCACTAAGAGTAACTGTTTGATTACCAGTAAGATATGAACCAACTGGTTGATATACTCCAGTATGATTATGAGTCAATGTTGCAGCATCAGTAATACCAAATCCAGCTAATGTAGTAGGTTTACTGGTTAACAATATCCAATCAGGATTGATGTTAAGGGTATTGACCTTATAATCCAAATCTTGAATCAATAATACAGAACGATCAATATCAGCATCCAAGGTATCAGCTTCCAATGAACCAGCTGTAAGATAATCAATGGACCTGTTTAATGGTAATTGTCTTTTTAATTCCACCAATACAGTATTAGCAGGTGCTGGTGTAAAGGTAACATTTCCACCACCACTAACACCAACCCCACTAACGGTATAACCTGTTGTTTGTAATACTCCTGCCTTATATACTTTTAAATCAGTATTTTTTGTGATAGTGAAAGTATATGGAAATACTGTTGTACTACCATTTCCGGTATAGCTATTGTATGGTGTTTGAACTGCTACTGACATTATACATTCCTTTGTTTTATATTGTATTTATACTTTTAATTCAGCTATCTGGTCTAAATCTAAAGTTAAATCAATTTTTGTTACATCCCTTAATCTCTGCTTTTCCGCAATGATTGAACTATTATCACTACCAGTTTCTAAATTCCTTTGAAACTGTACATCCAAGGATTGTAATAATGGTGCTCTTTCTTCCCTCAATCTTTGTTTTGTTTCGTCAACAGCAGCATTATAATCAGGAACTATTTCTGTTCCATTCCATCTGTATGTTTCGTGCTTCCATCTTTCATCTGTTGCCCATTGAATCTCTGTTCCAACAAGTACCCAGTCATTAGGTATAAATCCGTTTTGCTGTAATTCAATTGCGTGCTCTTCAGCATTAATACCATCAACACAACTGGTAAGAGCCAATGTATTATCTGGTTGTTTCCATATTATATTCATTTGTTATATTCCTTTATTAAGTACCGTAAAATACAAGACAACCTGAGTCAGTGTCATAGTAAGCATTTGATGCATTGTTTAAATGTATCAATGAACAATAATTTACTTGAAAGCCACCAGCATTTTGAGTTCGAAAATATCCACCTTGACCATTTGTTGTACCACCTGTTGATGCGACAACATACCCAGTACTTGGCATCCAGTTTCTAAAATAAATTGTATATTGACCAGTTGAGGTTCTTGTTATTGAACTAACATTGTAACTATTATTGATTGCTATACCCGCCCACCCATTAAATTTCACCCAAGCTTTGGCAGTATTTCTTGCTCCTACTTCCATATTTGGATTCAGGTACAAAGCACCACCTTCAAGGTTATATCCAGTACCGTTGTAATAAAGATACTTTGTTCCATCACAAAAATAATAAACTCCTGTTGTTGGAGCATAGGTTCGTTTTGTTAGGAAATCTCCATCGTGGTTAACTCTTGATCCAGTAATACCACCAAAATTAGTAGCAGTATTATCAACTCTCATTCTTTCCACTCCATTGGTATATGTGCTAATAGTATTAGTTGTGGGGTGACCAAATCCATCCCCTGTTGATGTAGTTGTACCAGATAAATTAACAGCACCTGTGAAAGTATCTCCTGCTTTATTAGCAGCTGTATAACCATACCCATTATTTAATATGGTTGGATTTAATGCTACCCAACTTGATACTCCAGAATTTGCCTGTAAGAACTTACTATTATCTGTTGGATTAGCAGGAGCAGTAACATTACCTGATTGAGTTAATAACGTATCAACGTAATTCTTTGTTGTTATATCTTGCAGGTTGGTTGGGTCTTTAACATTAGTAACAGCGAATCCACCTAAATCAAAAACACCACCATTGGATTTAAATGTTTGTCTATCCAAATCCTGAACCATCATTACTGCTCTATCAATATCAGCATCTAATACATCAGCATCTAATGCTCCTGAAGAAATATAATCCACTGAACGTGTATAGGGTACATTTCGTTCTAATCGAATCTTTGTACCCACCAATGGTGGTTCTGGTGTAATGAATGTAATATTTCCACCACCATTGACTCCAATACCATTGATTTCAAACCCAGTAGTAATAAGAACTGAATTTTGATATACCTTTAAATCTGCGGCTTGAACAATTTTAAAATTGTATGGAAATACTGTTGTACTACCACTAGCAGTATATTCGTTCCATGTTGTTTGTAGTGATACTGACATATTGATAAATCCTTTTTAAAATTTAAAGCCATCCATAGCTATTTTGTGTTTTTATTTTTGAGTCTTGTTGCTTGTCTTTTTTCAATCATCTCAGGAGATAATTTTTTTCCCTTATGTGTAGCAGATACTCTAGCTTTTTGATCTTCAGTCAGTTTGCGTTTGGGTTTTGCTGCCCTAGCTAACGCACGATTGATTTTTGCTGACTCTGATATTTTTCGACCTTTCATTTTGTTAATAGATTCTGGTGAATGTTTAAAACCCAATTTACTTTTTTTTATTTGTTCAACAACTTCTTTAACGGGTATCTTATTTAGTCCACCACCAGTAAGGTTGTATCCGAAAGGTGCTAATGTTCTGTGCTCCTTAATCATAAATTCTTCACACTCATTGGCTTCTTCTAAAGTAAGCCCATCACATAATATTTCGTGAATGAAATTATCCCAACCATACTTTTGAATCGCTGAGTGAAATGCAGGACAACCAGAAGTAGTTCTATGAATACGATCACGGCGTACTAAATTGTTAGTTCTACCAATATAGGATTTCCCACTAGGAGAAGTGTGCTTATAAATCAAATACTGCATATCATCCTTAAAAAGAAAAGCCATCCAATTTAAAAGAATATGTTCCCTGAGCCATCCAGTTAGTATTTATGGATGAGTAGGACGAGGAGTCACCAAACAAATTTCCACTACCAATTCTTATTGGTTCTCTTAAAATACAACTAGCCACAGCATCAATAAAGTCATCCTTATTACGTGTTGTGGAAGGATTGAAATCTCTTATTTGATTTAAAAATATTCCATCACTAACACTTTCATGAACATATAACCTACCGCTGTATAACAGTGTTTCATATGCTCTTAATATGCGTTGGTTCTTTGTATTACTTGGAGGGTTATGAACTCCATCAACACCAATACCAGTCCCTTCTAAATGTTTGATTAGAATTGCTGGAAGGGTAATACCAATACCATTGGTTTCAACACATACAATTGGAATGTGGTGTGATAGAACAGTTTTCTTTATTTGCTCACATTGTTCATCTGGATCGCCCACTAATTTAGTGGTGTTGTGAATATAGTAATAACCATTATCATCTGTGAATACAATCGCAAGAACGGAATCATCACCTTTGGATGATGAGAAAGCAGGGTCCCACCAACATGTAACACTTCTTAATCTAATTGGTTCTGCGTTCGAATTCTGTAGAGTAGCTATTTCGTGACCATTAGCTAATTTAAAATCAATAGAACCAGTATAGGTTTTGAACAGTGTGGAATCTAAAATTGATTCAGATATACTTGTAGGTATTAAAAGATACTGTGAATAAAATTCTGCTCTACCAGTACAAGCTTTTTGTTTGTCTGATATAACCTTATCAGTGAATCTTTCCGGCCATTGTGATTCACCAACAATATACGGAAACTCACCAGTAGTATTCCTTAATAATGGTACTCTTAAGAATGATGAACCATTGCTAATCTGCTCATCATAGATGGATTCACTATCGTGGTATGTTCCAACAAAAAGTTTTAACCCAATGTCTGGTGACAATAAGTGAGCAGATTCTGAAAGCTTTTTTCGAAGCTCATACCTTTTAAAATCTGTACCACTATTCTTCGGTACTTCAACGTCATCATATATTATGTAATCAGCACGACCACCAGTAACGTTAGAAAGTACACCCATTGACCTAACAGATGGGTTACGTCTGTCTGTTGAACCATTGACACTAAATTGGTCTGCTCTTAGTGATGTACCTCTTCCTTTTTGATATGTAGGAGCTATGGTTTTGCTTAGTGGGTGATTCCTTAAGATTGACAGAATATCTTTAGAAGACTTTATTGCTGTTTCTTTGTCTGCCGATAGAATCAAGAACCTTAATGCTGGATTTTGGGTTAGCTTATAGGCTACCCACATATCCACAATGGTGCTTTTTCCCAACCCTCTCCAAAGTAGTAGGGTCTTTGATTTGTTGTCCCCCCAATTAGCATCATCATCCAAATAATCAAAAATCGACATTTGAACTTCTGGGGTTTCCCAGTTATTTTTTAAGAACCATATTGTGGCGTATAACCTAAAATCTAATTCGTGTTGTTCTTGTATTGAACTCATTTGACATCCTTGTCATTTCACCAAATAGCATCCTTGCTATTAGGTTTTGGTACTTTTTTATTTTCTGTTCAATTTCAACATTGCTAGTTGAATCACATTATCAGTTTCTGTTCTTTCTTCATCTGACAAAATAACTGCTCCATTTACATCTGTAGTCTTTTCAAGGTTGGTTATCAACTCATTCATCATACGAGTTACCTGCAACATATCTTTCAAATTCGACATTTGTTTTCTTCGTTTGTTTACTGTTGCTTCATCATCCCAATCCAATTCCGTGATAAGGTCACGATGTGATTCAATAGCTACTCTACGAACCAATTCAATGTAGGTCATACGGAGTTTTTCAGACTCTGATTTTCCTTTGAAATCTTTCTCGATTTTCTTTATTCCGTATTTCTTTGCTATCAATTCATTCTTTTCTTTTTGGGTTTGTTTGATAGCCTTAACCACCTGGTTCTGATTCAACACTCTTTTGTGTGATTCTGATGTTGCATCTTCTGGTGATTTCAAATTAGATGAACCTAATGGTCTACCTGGGCTCCATACCTTTTTTGTTGTTGTGTCATCAGTCATATTTATTTACTTCCTTTAAAAATATTGTCTGGGTTCAAAGTATCCTTTTCTTTGTAAGGTGTTCCTGTTAGGTGATTCAATCCTTTCTCTACTTGGTCAAATATCAATGAAGCACCATGTAGGTTTTGTAAGGGCATTAACCTACGAGCAGCAGCCACACTGTTCTTATCATGGTTGAAAACAGCTTTACCAAAATTATCAACATATCTACCAACAGGACCAAATGCTACACCTGGACTAAATTGTTGGTCTTTTGCTTCCTTAATTGGGTCAATAGCTCGATCTAATTGACTGCCAAATGTAGGTTGTCCAAGTACTGCCGCTCCACGGTTATATAAATCAAATGGAAGAGATACTAAACCAGACCTATCAAATGATGTTGCCACCCAGCCTGTTGGGTCATCAAGGTCCCAACTGGTTGGTCTTTTTGCTCCTGTTAGCTGGGCTTTAAGTTCAGTGGCTAAAATACCTAAACCAAGCATACCAACAACAGACATATAGAAATTAGCATCACTTCTTTGTAAACCGGCTATAAGAGTTTGATTCCACGCTACCATTGCGAATGATTGAAACTGCATTAGTATCTTGGAGATTGGACTATCCATCCAGGCATGTAATTCACCAGCATTAACAGTATTTATGGTTTTGTCAGTTGACCTTACTATTGCTTGTTTAATTGACTCAGCAGCGTTTTGGTTACTCCATTTATCATGGTTCAACAAATTGTCTTGTCCATGGAATTTATATTCAGTATGAATAGCCCTTAGCTTTGATTCAGTTAATCCAATTTGTGCAAAATGTGTTACCTCTGCTTTTGTTAGCTTTCCACCACCATCCAATTTCTTACCAGCACTAATAATCTTGTCTGTAATAATTTCAGCAGCAGTTGTTTTCTGACTAGCTGTCCATTTAGGTAACCCTGTAGCTGTCATAAACTTTCCATGTGCATAGTTGATAAGTTGAGCCATTGGATTAGTTGGGTCATAGTCACCAAACAAATCAACAAAATGTGAGAATCTCATATTGGTAAGTTCTTCTAATGGTGCAACAAGGGCTTTCTTCTCCGCTCTACTCAATTTAACAATATCGTCCATACCAACCACGTTCTGTAATGCTTGAAGCTCATATTTCATTGCTTTAGCTGGGCCATTGATTGTTACTTGTCTGGCTACGTCAGTAATACTGGTGACAGTTACCATACCCAATTGAGACATAGAGGATAGTTGTTTCATTGATTCAAAGAACTCTTGGACAGCTGGATGTTTGGTTTGTGGATGAATGTTCAACAGTCTGTCGTATAGGTTTTGTGCTGCTGCTTTATCCACTACTTTTCGTTTGTTGAGACTTTTGATTTCCCCCTTATCCCCCAACCTCTCAGCTTCCATAACCATATTGGTGTAATCATCTGCTGTTGTTTTAAAGAATTGGTCAAATGAGGTTACATTTTTGTTTTCTGCCATGACCAATTTAGGTATGTACTTATCAGCATACCTAGTTACTAATTTGATTGGATCATTTTCTAACCACTCAGATAGTTGTAAATCATCTAGTGTGACCTTTCTTTCATTCAGTGCCTTGAATTCATCAGCACCATAGGTGATAGATTCATATATATCTCTTGCTGTTGTTCTGGCAGCATCCTGTAGATTGTTATGGTCCTCAAACTTTCTTAATAGTGCTCTTTGTTTTGCTGGTGTAAGGTTGCCCCACTGTCCTATCAATTTTCTGGTTATATCTTCTTGGAATGCTACAGGATTAGCAGCTATCTTTTTACCATCATACAATCTTGGGACATAGTACATTGCTCCCCTAACATTATCAGGGTTGGGTAATAAACCAGCAGCATGTAATCTCTGTCCCATGGTTTCAAAGAAGGTTCTTAATCTTAGTGCTGATTGGTCAAGTATCGGATTACCAGTAGCAGCTCCTGTTAGTTGTTGAAAGTCAAAAGCAGCAGCTGCTCTAATATTTGAATCAAATTGGTCTTTTGTTAGTGTTGGGTCAAGTTTCTTGGCTGCCTTGAAATCGTCAAGGTGTCCGTTAACTACCCCACCAACCATTTCATTTGTCATGACCTTTATTAAGGTTTCATCAGGAACATCGTAAGAACCATTAAGGTGCTTCTGTAATACAAAAGCATTTTCAACAGAGGTGTGTCCCAAATTTCTTGCTGCTAAGGATGGTGATGTAAATAACTTAGCACCTTCCCCAAGTGTTAGTGCCTCAATAACTGAACCACCAACTAACTTGTTTTCATCAACAGTAACAGCAGCAGCACCCCCTGATTTTGGAACAGGGTTTAATTCTTTATACTGAGTAACTAAATCCGGTTGGTCATGTGTATCAGTGATTGTTTCGTTCAATTTTTTAACAGCATTGCTACCACCCCATCTATCCGCAAGGTGTAACAATGTCCCAGTAAAAACCCCAGCTGTTCCAATATTCATAGCAGACTCTGAGGCTGTTCTTGTCTCTTGTGTTTTTTGTAAAACAGCCTCATCAAGAGCAGCAGTTCCTAGTGCCACAGCTACTTTAACCTTTGTAGATTGACCAACAATAGGTATAAGATTGATTGGGTCAAGAATACCAGCAGCCAAACTAGCAGCCATTCCATACCCACCAGATTCACTGATATTTTGTTTAGCTCGTTGTTCATTATCAATGGTTTTTAGGTAGCCTTGGAATTGTGCTCTGGATGTAAAATCAATTGCCTTATTCTTTTGGTCTTCCTCTAATCCATTGAATAGAACCTCATCATCTCTCCAAGCATCATACTTACCATCAATAGGATTTGTATCTCTATTCTTCAACCATTCGTAGGTAGCATAAGCACTATTGTTTTGCGCAAAAGCATCCTTTACCAATGACCTATCAGTTGATTCTGGTTTAGTTGCTAATTCTTGTAGATACGGATTAACAGCTGGTTGATTGGTGATTGTTGGATTAGCTTGATAATGTGCTTGTACAGTTGGGTCAGTTGGTGATTCAATTGTGTTTGGTACTGGACCTGATGCTACTTGCTGGGTTCCAAATGGACTAACATAGGTTGAATTATCCTCTACAACAGGAGCTGTGTCTGGTGAATCTACTGGTGTATCTATTTTAATCATTATTATTAACCAATTCCTGTGGTATCAAATCCATGTTGTTTTAATTTATGTAAATAATCTTGGTACTGTTCTTCTGCTCTTTGTTTACCAATTGAATATATCTTTCCACCTTTCAGGTTATTTCCTATAACTGTCCCAGCAGGTTTAGCATTTGCAAAATAACCACTATATTCTCTAATGGATTTGTCAATACTTCCATTGTACTTAGTCATCAAATCACTCCAGTAACTAGCAGCAGCTTGATGATGTTTCTCAATTGGATCACCTGGTTTTAAACCATATTGTTTACCTGTTGATTCAACAAACTGGTATGGTCCAAATGCTCCACTGGTGTCATTAAGATTGTTCTTACCATTCGAACTTTCAACACCAACAATAGCCTTTAACAATCCTGGTGCTTTTGCTAATGCTGGTACTTGTGCTTGTGCAGTATCCGCTCCTTTAGTAATAGCTGTTGGTGTGGTTTGGTATTCACTTCTTGGTTCAAACTTAGATACTGGTTGCCATTGGGTTGGATAGAATTCTCTTGGTGCTGTACCAGTTTCATCCATTTTTAATAAATGTGTTTTTGTATCTACCATATAGTAAACATCATACTTACCATCGGGTGATTGCTTGTTAGCAGGTTCTAAAACAAACTCATCAATCTTGTGTCTACCAGCATACCCAGTTACATCTGTTTTGAATGAATCATAATCCTGTCCTTTGAACACTCTTTCTGGAGCTCTTGCCATTACACGCTCATTACCTAACTCTGTTTTACTATAACCAATAGATTCAAAGGCTCTTTGTGCTACTTCTTTCTCTGTTAATCCTGGGTTGGTTTTTTGAATCATTCCAGCCTTCAAATTAAAAGCTGTTGTAGCACCTAATGGAATATCAGTTGTATCAAAATATTCACTACCACTAAGAGTTTTTTGAGGGTCTTTTAATGGAGAGTCTTTACTCAATAAATCAGGATTGATTTTGTATTGTTTAAGGCTATTTGCTTCATCTGTTCTTTCTGTATGTAATTTAAATGCTTCCTTGTAGGAGTATTCAGAACCATCCATCTTTCTCTCCGTTGCAACAATATCTGCTACTTCTGTTAGTTTTGGGTCCATATCTTTTGCTATTTCAGGATGTTGAGCTATTACCGCTCTACGAGACTCAACCCATTGTTTATCTTGTCCTGGTGCTGGTGGGGTATCGATTGCTCTTATTGCTGCGTTTGGAATATCCCCATAATCAGCTTTAACAGTATCAATGAACACACCTGACTTATTTGGGTCTGACATTACTTCCTTAATGACTGAACTATATTTTGTGGTGAAATCTTCATCAGCTTGTGCCTTTGAAAATCCTCTACCTGTACCATTAAACTCAGCCCTTAGTTTTTGCCTTTCAACAAATCCTTCATTCTTCTTTGCTTCTGCTTCACGTTTCTGAACATTAAGGGATATAAGATGATTTTCGTGAGCAGGATTTAAACCAGCATTTTTAATCTCTAAATCGGTTAGGTTTTCCCCACCTAATGAACGGCTAATAAGTTCTTGTTGTTTTTCATAGGAAGCCTGGTCAACAGCGGTTCTTTGTTTATTTTCAAGAGCAGTTTTTTGTGCTTGTATCTCTTGTTCGATTAATGGTCTTTCAGCATCAGATAAGTATGCTAATGGTCTATCCATTACACCACTTTTCAATAACTCTTCTGCTTTATATGGGTCAGCTTTGATTGTGTTACTAAGTAAGTTTTTAGCAGTAGTTTCCAATTCTGTTTTCATGTGTGTTTGAAACACATTAGAACCAACAAGATTAACAACACGTTTATCATTAATAGCATGTTCCGCTGCCCATTGTTCCGCACGAGTAAAATCAGCAGGACTGTTACCAGCTAATTTGATTTGGTCTGCTACTTCTAAATTTAATCCTGCTTTTGTTTCTTGTCTGATTTGGTCTGTGCTGGCTTTAATATCTTGTTCATAATTGGATGCACTTAATTCATTAGACATTGAATACAACTTGTCTCTTATTTGTGGACTATTAAATGTTGTATTTTCAATGGAGTTTCTTGACTCAACTTCAAACTGAAGTTTGTTTTCCTCAGCTAATTGGCCTAGGGTAATTTCTCCTTTTGCTGCTCTCTCCATATTCTTTGTTGATATGGTCGAATGCTTGACCCTTAAGTCAGCTATTAATTTGTTACCCTTTGTTTGGTCTTCTAAATTAGCATGAGCTTGTAACATTGTTCCAACATCACCAATAACAGAACTAACTGCTTTATATGATTTTCCTATTGAATCCGCTATTTCCATATTAGATTGAAAATTAGCACCAGCACTTTCTCTTGGGAGATTTACATCTTTTTTGATAACATCTCCAAAGTTAACATCACTTTTTGAGGATGCGGCTGAACCAATGTAATTTGTACTTGATTGTGATGTAGGTGTTACTTCAAATTTTATTGCCACTTTTTATTTCCCTTTACTAACACTAGGCCATCCACCAGTTGGACCACCTTTGTAACTCATTGATGCTGTCGAACCACCTTTCGCTGCTCCTGCTGCTGCTGATCCCGCACTTCCGATTGAGGATAGAACACTACCAAATCCACTCATTAACGTAGCATTAGCAGCAGCATTTGCTTGTTTTGCTCTTTGTTGTCCTTCTAAATCAGATAAACGTCCTTGTTCAGTTGCCGATATAGAACCATTAGCTCCATCCCACAAATAAGCTACAGCATCTTGTTCTGATAACCTGGATACTTCATCAACCATATCCTGTGAACTACCATCCCCAACTAATACACCTGATGATGCTGCGGTGGCAATTTGTGTACCTCTAACATTGATTGCCTGTGCCCTTACTTGTCTTGCTTGTTCTTGTGATTTTTCGAGAATGATTTTTGCTTCATATTCACTTTGGGCTTTCTGGCGACCACCTGCTTCTGCTCCATACTTTCCTGCCTTCTTTTGGGCATTAGATGATGAGACTGCTCCAGCTGCACTAATGCCAGCTCCAACAACTCCAATGACTACTGCTGATATTGCAAAACTCATGTTTATTCCCCCGCTTCTATTTGTTGGTTAGTATTACCCTCATTAACTAATAAATATTGTTCATATTCTTCATAGGTTTGAACAACCAATAGTTTTTCTAACTCACTAATATCTGTTTCATCCGTTGGATGTAGTGTTGTAAATGTTGTATCTTCAAGAGCATATCCAATTCGTTTTACTCCAGGTGTGGAAACAAACATTTGATACCCTGTATAACGACCACCACACTGTTCTGATCTAATCTCAATATCTCCTGTCATGACACAAAGATGTTCTGTTTTGTGTATAGCTCCAGTTAATATGGTTCCTTTTGGAATAAATAGTTCTCTGGCATATAACCCATTAACAAAATAGTGTTTAACAGGAAGTTCAACCTGTGGAAGATTTAATAGGTAATTTTCAGCTTTTGTTACTTCTTTTTTAAAATCAAATATTTTCGCTATATTATCACTCATCTATTAGAATTCCTTTTCATACCATATTGCTTTTTGTTTCAACCCTTGTCGTAGTAACAACTTTGCCATTGAACCAGTTTTAAATTCGGTTTCTGGTAATCCTGTTACAAAACTCTTAACACCTTTTCGTTTACTTTCATCAATGAAGTGCTTCAGTAATTGATAACCATAGTGTTTGTGTCTGTAATCTTGTTTTATATATAAAACATAATCTGTGGAGTATTTATCATCAGTACACCAATGTGATTGTATTTGACCCAATATAACACCAACTATTTTATAATCATCAACAGCTACATATACCATTCCATCATCAGCATCATTAATCAACATGGTTATATAGGATTGTCCTTTTGATATATTTATGGTTGAGTGTTTCAAGGTCTCCACAGTTTCCCATGGTTTATCAACTAATAACATTGCTGTTATTTCAGTTACATCCTCAATAGTAGCTTCTCTAATCATAACTATTAACAAACAATACTACTGACAATAAGGTGAAAGGTAATGGATAGGGTTGTTCAAATTTCATGTATTCAGTGTTAGACCATCCAAGATTTGTTCTTTCTATTTCACCAGTGAATGGAGTAATAGGAGTATCAGTTGTTTGTCCAAATTCTCTGAATGGAATTTCAACATCATTTATTTTCATCCCAATTGTGTTTTCTACCATTGCTATTATTTTAGATACTGATAAGTTTCCACCCTGTGATGCACCATGTTCATTCTGGATATAGGGATGTTGTAGCTCAATAGATACTGTAAAAGGTAATCCAATAACCACATTACTTACTGCTTTGGTTAGTGTTACAGCACCACCAGTAACCACAACTGATGGTAATACACTACCATCACCAACAACTGTTACTGTTTGCCCTTCCAAATGATTTAATCCTGTCCAGGTATTAGTTGGAGATCCAGCTGTTGCAACAATAGAACTATCTGAATATATTTCTTTTGAATGGTCGAAATACTCAATAAATCTTTTATTCCCAAATCTTTTTACCACCATGTACACTGTATCTTGTGTACTCTCTGGTATTGAAATTACATTCTCAAATAAACCAGCTGGGGTAATATGTTTGCTCCATCCTGTCATACCCAAATCTCTCATATGAACACAGGATACAAGAGCACCATCATTTCTTACCCACCATGATATGTAATGGGGTGATTGTGCAAATGTGGATTCTTTGATTCCCGATTCAGTAATATGTTCTGCCAATACTGATATATCAGGAGCCATATTTGTATCTTCTGCTACTGAATAACTGATTGCCCTTACTTTTGCTGAATCTCTTTGTACAAATAGAATCTCATTACCAATTTTGATTGGTAAACAATCATTTGAACCATGATAGGTATGGGGAGTGATTCGAACAGTTGATGGTGTGATACCAGTTGTGTTTGAACCTGTCATACTAAATTCCCCACCATAAGTTAATGGAATCAAATAGCGGCCACTGGTTAAGTGAATCATTTCGTCATATTGATTTGAGGCTATGGTGAATTGAATAGCATCATCATCCTTGGCTCCTCTGGTAAGAACATTGTAATTACCAATAGCACTACCCCATATTGTTTGTGGAGAGGATGCTGTTCCACCCAAATACAATCGTTGTTCATGAAAGGCTATTGTTGACGGATATTCATTGGTATGCCATGTAACAATTTTTGTACCTGATACTGTTCCCGCTACTGTCCATTCTTGTCTATTAGCATCCGCATAATCACAGGTTACATACCATGTTTCAGTTGGTGCTCCATTTTTAAAAGATACTGCTGTGATTGTTCCATTACCAGCACTTCCATTGGGTGTGACAACACCACCAGGAGCAGTAATTGTGAATTGCTTCCCTGCAACAAATGCGATTGTTCCGCTAATTATTTTGAATTTAATAAACCAGTTTTCATACCAGAAATCAGTAACAGCTTTGTAAATAAAACTAGCATCCGCTAATGTCCAACTTGTATCAGATATTCTTTGTAATACTTTGGTTGGATAGTTTTTGTGAACAATATAA
>Ga0066401_1000037_pt1 | contig 14105 bp, 12 predicted proteins | sample LakWasMeta1_LOW4_2_FD_59488 | JGI IMG/M metagenome (GOLD analysis project Ga0066401, IMG submission 59488) | Freshwater sediment methanotrophic microbial communities from Lake Washington under simulated oxygen tension - Sediment Metagenome 1_LOW4 | ecosystem: Environmental > Aquatic > Freshwater...
GAAGGCATCATCGGTTCCAGTGCCATGCCGCATTTGGGGCAGATGCCGGGATGGTCCTGAATGATTTCCGGATGCATCGGACAGGTATAGGTGGCGCCAGCGATGACAATGACTTCATTTTCTTCTTTCGACAAATATTTTTCCGGTGTAGCGGAAAACTTGGTCTTGCAGTGCATCGAACAGAAATAGAACATCTGGCCGGCGTGGAGATGGGAAATTTTTTCGCTGGCCTTCATGCCGCAAACCGGGTCGGTATGCGGTTTTGGATCGTCTTGGCCATGTGCATGCGAATGATCGCTGCCGTGCTGGTGATTCATTTCATGATTCCCTTGAGAGCGCCGCAACAATCGGGCAATGGTTGATTTCACCTTGTCCGGGACAAATGTCGATCAAGGCTTCGAGACCTTTGCGAATCCGTTCCAATTCGGCGAGCTTTGTTTTTACCGACTGCAAATGCAGTCGGACTGCAGCATTCACGCCCGACATGTCGGCCTGCGAATTGCTGGAGAGGGAAAGCAGGCTGGATATTTCCGAAAGCGAAAAGCCCAATGCTTTTGCCCGGCGGATAAATTCCAGTCGCGCTACATCGTCATCGCTATATCGGCGATAACCGGAACCCAGGCGTTGCGGTTTCGGCAACACGCCTTCTTTTTCGTAAAAGCGAATCGTATCGATGCTGATGCCGGTCTGCCTGGCAAGTTGTCCGATGTTCATGGCTTTGGCAGTCATAAAAACTCCGATCAAGGGATGCAATGAATTTCTCCGTCGCTGGAAACGCAGCAACAGGATTTGTTCTGGCAATGATTGGCTTGCGTATTCGCTTTCGCGTCGGCCTTGCCGGTGGTCAGCGACAGTAGTAGTAGAAAGGCTGCGGTAAAAACGGCAGACAGGAATCGGGTTGTCACGGCAGCACTCCTCGGCAAATGATTGGCGGTGTGTGCGAGGGATTTCGGTTGGCATCCTCGCCACAGCCCGTTTGGCGGGCTGCGACTAGTCTGCACTCTGGAGCTTACTCCAGAGTCAAGGGTTTTATCGGATAATTTTGTTGTGCTGGTGATCGACGCCCAGAGAGTCAGGTTCTACGGCGGATTGGCTTGCCGAAGTTGGGGTCGGTACTCACGCGGCTGGCGACGGTTCCTTTCGGGTTTTTATACCAGCCAGGATCGGCATAGCTGCCCTTAGGCAAATCGTCGCGGACTTTGACGACGGTAAACATGCCGCCCATTTCGATATTTCCGAACGGGCCTTTGCCGGCCATCATCGCCAGTGTATTCGGTGGTCCGGGCATGTGGCCGCTATCGGTATGATTCTGATGTTCGGACATGCCGTTTTCGCCCATCGCCATGTAACCGGGCAGCATTGCACGCACTTTTTCTTCGACACCTTGTTGATTCACACCGAGCGTATTGGGAATTTCGTGACCCATCGGTCCCATCGTGTGATGCGACATATGACAGTGGAATGCCCAATCGCCCGGCACGGCAGTGAATTCGATATCACGCATTTGTCCAACGCCGACAATTTCAGTGACTTCGCTTCGCCACTGAGAACGCGGCCAGCGACCGCCGTCGCCGCCAGTGACCTGGAATTGCACGCCGTGCATGTGAATCGGATGATTCCACATCGACAGATTGCCGACACGTACCCGCACGCGCTCGCCACTGCGTGCGACCAATGGATCAATGGCGGGAAATGTCTTGCTGTTGAAGGTCCATAAGTCGAAATTCTGCATGACCGATGGATCGGGACGACGCGTGCCGGGATGCAATGCAAAGTTATGCAAAATAAATGCGTAATCACGATCAATCGCAACGGCTTCACCGGCTTTCGGATGGATGATGAACAAGCCCATCATGCCCAGGGCCATTTGCGTCATTTCATCGGCATGCGGGTGGTACATATGGGTGCCGTGCTGCCGCAAGGTAAATTCATAGGCGAAGGTTTCGCCGGGTTTGATATGCGGCTGCGATAGTCCGCCAACTCCGTCCATGCCGCTCGGCAACAGCAGGCCATGCCAATGCACGGAAGTCGCTTCTTTCAGGCGATTGGTCACGTAAATTCTGACGCGATCACCTTCGGTCGCTTCAATGGTCGGGCCGGGCGTGGAGCCGTTGTAGCCCCAGCAAATCGCCTTGGAACCCGGCGCGAATTCGTGCTCGATTTCTTCGGCAACCAGATGGAATTCCTTGACGCCATTATTCATGCGATGCGGCAGCGTCCATCCGTTCAGTGTGCGAACTTTGCCTGGACGCGAGGGTGCCGATGCCGGTTTGTCCGCTACCACCTCGGGCATCTCGTGGCCTTTATGATCCTGTGCACGAACCAACGGAATCGAGGCCGTCGTTGCCAGACCGGCGCCGGCGGTAATGAGCATATTGCGACGGGAAATTTTCATGGCTTAACTCCGTGATTGGCATGGTCATCGGTTTTTTTATCGTCCGGTTTTTTTGATTCATCGGCCGGTGCCGGTTCACTGAAGGATTTTTGATCGCTGTCTTTCATCTTCGACATGTCATGGCCACTGTGATCCATCCCTTCCATGCCGCCTTTGGGCGTCAGTATGTCTTCGACACTCTGCGTGTTTTCCGTTTTCACTTTGTCACTCGGTAAGCGTTCGCCGACGCTGCGGGTCAATTCAACCCTGGCTTGCCAGTAATCGCGAACGGCTTCCAGATAACCCTGGTAGGCGTCGTATTCTTTCGCCTTGGCCTGGATCAGTTCGAACACGCCGATCAGCATGAAGTTCTGTTCCTGCTGACTGCGAGCCAGCACTTTCTCGCGTTGCGGGATCAGCGAATTCCGGAAAATCCCGACGGCTTCTGCATGCGCCCGGACTGTATTGGCGTTGGTACGAATGGTATTTTCAATTCCCAATTCGGCCGCACGTAAACGCGCCATGGCATCGGCGATCAATGCCTGCGAACGACTCAGCTTCGCTTGGCCCTGATTGAAAATCGGCAGCTCGATTGCCAGCGACGGACCGCTTTTCTGACCGCCGTCCGATTCTTCTTCACGCTCATAAGCCGCTTCCGATCCGCCGAGCCACCACCAATTGCGCACGGATTTATGGGATGCCTGCATGACAATCACCTGTTGCCTTGCCGCCAGCAATTCCAGGTTCTTTTCACGTGCAATGGCGATCAACTCTTCCGCTTCATCTTCTTCCGCGACCGGCAAAGGGAGTCTGTCCAGTGCCGACCACGGCGATTCATTGCTGTCGAGCCCCATCAGATTTGTCAGCGCCAGTCGTTGCCGTGCGGCATCTACCATCGCGTTGCCGGCCTCGAGTCTTGCTTCGCTGGCAGCAGCGCGTTCCTGATTCAGTTGCAGTTCGCTGATGTTGCCTGCTGCGTAAAAACGTTCGGCCAGTTCCGCCGAGACATCGGTGGCATTGGAAACCGCATTGCGCATGTCAGCAACTTGCTGTGCGCCAACGTAACCATACCAGGCCGACTCGACGTCCAGCGCCACATCGAGCACCGCCTTCGCGGTATCGAAACGGGCACGCTCAAAATCGGCCTGAGCCAATTTTGAGCGCGAGGGCAGAAGGATTAAATCTATCAGCGGCAGTGCAAATTCAACACTGCGCTGTACTCCGTCACCCGGGCTGAGGTTGTGTCTGAGCAATGTAATTCGTGGATTACTGATTTCTACCGCTTCAAGCACCTCGGCGCGGGCAAGTCCCAGCCGTGCGTATTCCTGCTGCAGTTTCGGGCTGCGCAGCATCGCAATGCGAATGGCGGTATCGGGACTGATGGGTGACATGAGCCATTCGTTGATCACTTCGCTGTCGGCCGGAATGGCTTCATATTGCGACCATTGCACTGCGGGGCCGCCACGGTCCTGTAACAACGCATTGATATCGGTATCGGGCGGCTGAGTCCGAAGGCTCGCGCAACCGGTCAACGACAAGGCCAGGAAAATGGCCAGTGGTTTGATTGATGGAATTGTTGTCATTTCAATGTCTTCTTCAAATGACGTGCTTTCAGGGTTTTGTTCGGGCTTGCGTGCGAACAAGTTAACACCCGACACATGAAAGCATCATCGTTTTATTTGGCAGTAATCAGCAAGGCTGAGAAAAGGCGAAAGTGCCACGTACAAAAATCAGACGATCGGTGGCCTGAGTCGTTCCGTGAAGGGCAGGGAAACCGGATAGGTGTCGGCCAGCAGAAACTTGCGCCGATCAAGCGGCGACTGCGGAAAGATTTCAAAGCTGGAAAGTGATGCCATTGCCATGTGCATCAGGCAATTGTCGGGCGAGCATTGCTCATGGGGACAGCAGGGTTTTCTGTCGTCTGCCGATATCGGCTTTGGCAATGAAACTTCCGTCGAGGCCAGAGTGGCCTCGTGGCAAGGTGCGGGGCTTGTGCTGGCCAACTCGGGTGCCGATGAATCCGGCAGGCCTTGCAAACCAATCCCCTCGCCGCCGAGCATTTTGATGGCATGCATATTGTCGACCACCGGCGTAAACAAAAATGCCAGGGCCAGAAAAAAATGGCCGATCAGCAGCAGTGGCTTTCGAAGTTGCATGGCAGAAACATAGCATAATCAAGACTCGGAATCAGCCTGGAAGTGCATGGCGCCGGGCCTCCTCCCGCATGACTGCCTGGGTGACTGAACTTATTTCATGCGATCCGGTCACAATGCCGCTTAGCCATAGTTCATGCTATTGCCTGCATGATGCCGGCCATTATTTGTTTCAACACTTGATATCGACAGGGGTTTTAAAATGCGTGTAGTTCTTTCAGTCGCATTGTTGTTTGGATTGCATTGTCTTCCCGCCATGTCGCAATCCACGGTTGCCCAGGACGAGATCATAGAAGACACCCGTCCATTGCCGGATGACATCAAGATTATGGAAGCCATGGTGGTGACGGGCGCGCAGCCTGGGCCTGGCATGTGGAAAGTGTCGAAAGGCGACAATGTGCTCTGGATTATGGGCACGCAATCACCCTTGCCCAAGAAGATGGAATGGGCGTCGCGGGATGTCGAGAAAAAGATTGCGCAGTCGGACGCTATCCTGTTTGAAACCAGCGTCAATGTTTCGACCGACAGGGGCATGTTCGGCAATATGTTGCTGATTCCGTCCTTGTACGGAGCAAGGAAAAATCCGAACGATGCAGAGCTCAAGGACGTGCTGTCACCGGAGCTGTATCAGCGCTGGTCGGTACTCAAGGCAAAATATATCGGTCGAGACAACAGCATCGAAAGGTGGCGTCCGATTTTCGCGGCGCAGGAGTTGTTCGAGAAAGCCATCGAAAAATCCGGTTTAAGTTCTGAAAATGTCGTCAGACCGGTCGTGGTCGATGCTGCCAAGGAATACAAAAAACCAATCATCCGGCCAAAAATCGAAGTCAAGATCGAGAAACCGAAAGCCGCCATCAAGGAATTTTCCAAAAGCTCGCTGGCCGATATTGAATGCTTCGCGAAAACCCTGGATCGCCTTGAAACCGATTTGAACACGATGATCGACCGGGGCAACAACTGGGCCATCGGCGATGTCGAAGCGCTGAAAAGGCTTGCCTTCACGGACCAGAGTCAATCGTGTATCAGCGCGCTGACCAATGCCGCCGTCTCGCAAAAAACCGGCTTGAACGATATTCGGCAAAGGGCAGTGCAGGCATGGTTGGCGGCAGCCGATACCGCATTGGCAAAAAACAAATCGACCTTCGCGATTTTGCCGATGGGCGATATGCTCAGACCAACGGGTCTGTTGGCCTCTTTGCGAGCCAAGGGCTACGTGATTGAAGAGCCATGATCTGCCTGCGTTTCAGACTGAAATGACCAGCGTGAAGCTATTGCCGATTTTTCGTTCGTAAGGGCAAAAAGCCCGGCAATTTAGCCAATTCGACATACTTTTCGGCTACCCTAGGCGCACTCATTCATTCGTTCTGGGGTTGCTGTGGTCAACGAATCTGATTCTCTCGCGCGGAAAGTTGCCGCGCTCGATACCAAAACAGCAATCGAGCGTCTGGATTTACGCAATCCCGCCGAAGTAGCCCGCATGCTGGCCAGCATGCCGCCGGCACGCGCGAACAGCATCTTGTCGGGCATGAGCGTGGAAGCGCGTGAACGCATCATGGCGGCCGCACCCGCCGGTACCGACTGGATGGATGCTCAGCGTTATCCCGAGGCAGTGTCGGCCGTTTGCTTGAAGACCCGCCGGCCGTTTTTCGCAGCGGCACCAGCGTGGCATCCGCCATCGAAGTCTTGCGCGATACCGTCAAGCAAAGAATGGTCACGTATCTGTTTGTCGTTGATCGTGACAACCATTTGCTGGGCGTCGCGGCATTCCGTGAATTGCTTTATGCGGAAAAAATGCAGACGCTCGATGAGGTCATGATTCGCGGTGCATTCGCCTTGCGTCCCACCATGCAACTGGTGGATGCCATGAAGGAAGTGGTGACGCGCCACTATCCTGTGTACCCCGTCTGTGAAGAAGACGGTACTTTGGTTGGCCAGGTGCGCGGCCAGGTCTTGTTCGAACAACAAGCCTTCGAAATTTCGGCACAGGCCGGCGCCATGGTCGGTGTCGAGAAGGAAGAGCGTCTCGCCACGCCCCTGATGCGCAGTTTTAAATTCCGGCATCCCTGGTTGCAGATCAATCTGTTGACGGTATTCGTCAGTGCCGCCGTCGTGGGGATGTTTGAAGACACGATTGACAAAATCGTCGTGCTCGCGATGTTTCTTCCCGTGCTCGGCGGACAAAGCGGCAATCTGGGCTGTCAGGCCATGGCGGTTTTGTTGCGTGGCATGACGCTGGGCGAATTGAAAGGCATGCCGATCATCAAATTGATCGGCAAGGAAGCCATGCTGGGCCTTATGAATGGTGTGGTGACAGGGGCTTTGGCAGGTGTCGCGATGTATATCGTGGCAGGCCGTGAATCCGGAGCCGATCCCTTTGGTCTTGCCCTGATCACCATGGGTGCCATGGCTTTCAGTTGCACGCTGGCGGGTATCGCAGGTACCAGCATTCCGCTGGTACTGAAACGTCTGGGGGCAGATCCGGCGACGGCTTCCAGTATTTTCCTGACCACCATTACCGATGTTGTCAGCATGGGATCATTCCTGGGCTTGTGTACCTACCTTTTGTTGTGATGGACGAAAAATAAAATCGACCATCTTTGCTGGAAGGAAGCGTCAAATGAAGAGCAGATCATTTTCCATTTTCCTTGCCGGCATGCTTGGCCTCTACTTGTATCTGCCCGCATTGGGGCAGGCGGAAGTGAGCTCGTCGGATGAAAATCATTTCATCTTGAAACACGAAGTAACCGTGCCGCTTGATCCGCAAGCGAGCTATCGATTGTTGGTCAATCCTTCGCAATGGTGGAATTCCGAGCACACATGGTCGGGCGATGCCAGAAATATGCGCATGCAGCTAAAATCGGGCGCCTGTTTTTGTGAAGTCTGGAATGGAAATTCGGTCATGCATGCGCAGGTCATTACCGCCAGACCCGGCAGCTTGCTTCGGATGCAGGGCGCTTTGGGTCCTCTGCAAGACATGGCAGTGGTGGCCGTGCTCACCTACAACCTATAAAAAGTACAAGTCGAGGGCTTTCGAAAAAAGGCCGGGAAATAATTGGCCTTACGCCATTGCCGTGACTTGAATCGGATGGGTTGCGCATTATGCTGCACCGCAACGTGCAAGAAAAATGTGAGTAGGTGAGACTGCCGACACTCCATCATGGGGGAGGGAGCCTAAAGCCCGGAGCTGCATTGCAGTTTCGGGCTTTAGTTTTTCTGAGCTAGGCGATGGCTATGCCACAATTGTCCCATGACTGAATTCGAATCGACTTTGCAGGCCTTGGTGCGGCGCCATCTTGAACGTTTGGCAGAAGCCTGCACCGACGCCAAGGGTGCGGTCGACATCGAAAGGAAATTTCACACCCTGGCCGTCGCCAGTGATTTCGCGATAGATACCCTGTGCCAACAACCAGAGCACTGGAATGCACTGGAGGCAGCGGATGTACCCTGCCTGGAACTGTTTGCGGACGACGATACGCAATGGCCGAAACAATTACGCCGCTGGCGCAGGATGCAGTCCGCGCGAGTCATCTGGCGCGACATACACGAACTCGATGATGTCGAAGCGAGCCTCGCCACCATCAGCGAGATGGCCGACATTGCCTTGAGGGAGTCGGTGCGGGCCATTTCGGATCTCTTTGTGTCGCGCTATGGCGAAGTGAAAAATGCAGACGGTGAAGTCCAGACATTTGTCGTATTCGGTCTGGGAAAACTCGGCGGTGGCGAGCTGAATTTTTCTTCCGACGTCGATCTTGTCTACGGCTATCCGGAACAAGGTGAAAGCAGCGGTACCCGCAGTCTCGACAGTGAAGCCTATTTCACCCGAATGGGGCAGCGATTGGCCCAACTCATGGGTGACATTACAAGTGACGGATTTTCCCACCGCGTCGATTTGCGATTGAGGCCTTACGGAAATTCGGGGCGTTTGGCCTTGAGTTTCGCGGCGATGGAACATTACTTCCAGACCGAAGGTCGAGATTGGGAGCGCTATGCCTGGGTAAAGGCCCGTCCGGTTGCCGGCGATATTGCGGCCGGAGAGCGTTGTCTTGAATCGCTGCGCCCCTTCGTTTATCGCCGATATCTTGATTACACCGCCCTCGATGGCTTGCGTGAAATGAAAGCCATGATTGCCGCCGAAGTCGAAAAGCGCGAATTGGCCGATCACCTGAAATTGGGTCCGGGCGGAATTCGCGAAATCGAGTTTCTGGTGCAGGCATTGCAGCTGATCCATGGCGGACGCGAGCCAGGCCTGAGGCAGCGCTCGTTGTTGAAAGCCATGCAGGCGATGGTGCAGGCCGGACATTTACCCGAAGCGACGGCAGGAAAATTGCGGGAGGCATATCTGTTTCTGCGAAGGGTAGAGAATCGCGTGCAAATGCTGCGCGATGAACAGACCCATAGCCTGCCGCTGGATGATTTTACGCGCTACCGCATTGCACGCGGATTGAATTTCGCAAATGCGGGAGAACTTGAAAACGCGTTGCAAGTACACCGCGATATCGTCTCGGAAGAGTTTTCCCGATTGCTGGCATCCAAACGCCACAAGGCAAAAGTCAGCGCCTATATCGACTACTGGCGCGGACTGCCGGAGCACTCCAGCGCAAGCCAGCTATCGGATCTCGGCTTTAACAACAGTGATGATCTGCATCAGGCGCTGCAGGATTTTTGCAAGCATTCCACCGTGCAGAGTTTCAATGAAAAGACACGCTCGCGTCTTGACCACGTATTGCCCTTGATTCTGGAAGCGGCGGCTAAAAGCGTCGCCCCTGAATCGGCAATGACCCGAAGTCTTGCCCTTCTGCATGCCATTGCCAAGCGAACCAGTTATCTTGCCCTGCTCGAGGAAAAACCGGCAGCCCTGCAGCGGCTGGTCGATGTCGTGGCACGAAGCGCCTGGCTGTCGGAGCGGCTTGTCGAGCATCCCCTGTTGCTCGATGAATTGCTGGATCATCGTGTTGCACAAGCGTTTCCGGACCGAAAGCAGTTGCAATTACTGGCCAGGCACGCCCTGTCGGTCGGCGACACCGAGCAGGCGCTGCTCGGCTTGAACGAAATTCGGCAAAGCCTTTCGTTTCGAATCGCGCAGGCCACGTTGTTTCAGCAACAGGCCGCGAGTGAAAGTGCCGAACAGTTGGCCGAACTGGCGGAAGTGATTTTGCAGGCGGTACTCGAATTGGCGAAAGCGGAGATTCGGGCACAGCATGGCGATATCGATCAAGCCGGATTTGCCATCATCGGCTATGGCAGCGTCGGTGCGCAGGAGCTGGGTTTTGCTTCAGACCTGGATCTGGTGTTCTTGCACAATGCGACGACGAGCATGCTGTCGAATGGCGGCAGGCCGCTTGATGCACCGCGATATTTTGCCCGGCTGGCACAGAAAATCATCAGCCTGATGCAGACCATTACGCCGGCAGGACGCCTGTATGAAGTTGATATGCGCCTGCGTCCCGATGGTGCAAAAGGTCTTTTGGTATCCAGTCTGGATAGTTTCGAAGAGTACCAGCGCGAGCGTGCATGGACATGGGAGCACCAGGCTCTGGTCAGATCGAGATCCTTGGCCGGGGATGACGAAGTGCGTGCCCGCTTCGAAGAAGTTCGCGCCAAATCCCTGCAGGCGCATAGGGATGCCGATCGGATAAATTCCGATATCACTTCGATGAGGCGGCGCATGCGTAACGAACTCGATCGCAGTGCGGGAGCCCGTTTTGATATCAAGCAGGGTCTTGGCGGTTTGGTCGATATGGAGTTTTTTCTGCAGTCTCGCGTGTTGGCACTGGCGACACTCCATGCCGAAGTTTTATACGCGCAGCGATCCCCCGATATTCTTGCTGTGCTGGAATCAATCGGCGATGTGAGCCCGGCTGATTTGCTGTTGCTTCGTTCGCACTACGAAAACCTGATGACACAATCGATGATCTGCAGTCTTGATCAGCGGCCGCGAATCATCACGATGTCGGACGACTTGCAAATTCAATGCGAACGGACATTGACGATTTACACAGCGAAGGGACTGGATTTTAAATCGTAGGGGGAACGCATCCGCACGATGTCCTCAGGCTTGATGTAAAAAGCGTTCCAATCGGGTGATCACATCGGGCATGGTGTTCAGCGCCGTCACCGGATAATCCTTCAGCAGGGCCGATTGAGGTGTTACGCGACCGATTTTCAGCAAGTGATCCATGAAAACCTTCATGCGGCCAGTCGCCCTTTCCGGCTGTGCGATATAAACGGGGACTTGCGTGGCACATGCTTCGGAAATCATATTGACCGAATCCGGCGTAACAACGATGCGGTCGGCATAAGCTAGCGCCTGATGATAGGTATTTTCGACATTGTCGCTTTCATCAAACCAAATCGGATAGCCGGAATCTGAAAAACGCGCGCGAATTTTTTCCGCAAATTTTTTCGGGGTGCGCCGCGATCCGCAGATAATCAGGCTGCCGCCGTTTCTGGCCAGCTCATATTCCAGATGGCTGAACATCACCTCAATCAAGCCTTCATTGAACGATGCCATCCGGCTTGGCCCACCGATCAGGACGCTTGTCCGGGGAGCATCTAGTTTGCCGAAGACGGGATGTTCTTCCCGCCACTGGTTCAGCGAGCCTGCATTGACGTCATGCAGGCTGCCGATGCTCTGAATGACGTTATGGCCAATGATTTCGTCGTGCGAAGTTACGATCACGACATCCCAGTGACGAGTGTCCAGTCTGGGGTCGAGAATCTGGATGGCAAAGCTGCCTGACTTTTTCAGCAAGCGTGTTGCCAGTGCTGCCTGGCGTCCGCAGCCAATAACATACGCAGGCGGGTTGTTCATTGAGCTGGCGAAGTTCGCGCCGAAGGGCTTTTCCATGAAGGGCGCAAGCCTTGGTGCAAACCATTTAGCCAAAGTGCCGGGCACGAGTATTTTCTCTTCGTGGCTCCATTGCAGAGCTTCGGCAAGTGCCATGGCCTGCCTGCGATTGCCTGCAGCATTGTCATGAACTACCCAGCAATGTCGGGGGTCTTGTGTCATCACGCGAGATTAACAGATGCCCGTTGTTCTGGCTGCTGCAACAATACGTTGTATTGCCGCTACTATCAAAAATCCGAATTGGCCATACACTTGCAAACTTGGCAAAACCCGAATCCGCTTTGGAGAGTTACCGATGTCCGTGTTGAATGATGCTGCGCTCGATCAATTGTTTCGTACCGCCCGAACCCATAACGAGTTTCTGGACAAGCCGGTAACGGACGAAAAATTGCACGAAATATACGAGCTGATGAAATGGGGCGCCACGAGTGCCAACGCTTGCCCGGCACGTCTGGTCTTCGTGAAATCAAGCGAAGGCAAGGAAAAAATCGGCCAGGCCATTTCCGATGGCAATCGTGTCAAGACGCTTGCGGCGCCGGTGACGGTGATCGTTGCCACTGACTACGCTTTCTACGAAAAATTACCGCAATTGTTTCCGCACGCGGATGCCAAAAGCTGGTTCGTAGGCAACCAGGCACTCATCGATACCACGGCCTTCCGCAACGCCACTTTGCAGGGTGCCTATTTCATGTTGGCGGCACGTGCACTGGGGCTCGATTGCGGCCCGATGTCGGGTTTCGACAATGCCAAGCTCGATGAATTGTTTTTCGCCGGCACCACCATCAAGTCCAATTTTCTGATTAATCTGGGCTATGGCGATGCTGCCAAGTTGTTTCCACGTTCGCCGCGACTGTCGTTCGACGAAGCGGCGAGTATCGCCTGATCTATCACAGCCATTTTTTACGAGGAATTTCCCATGTTGAAACCATTAGTACTGAGTTTGATGTTGATCGGCGGCATTGGCGCGGCCCAGGCCGAAACCAAGGCCTACAGGATTGATCCGACCCACACGCAGGTCCATGCCACCTATTTGCATGCGGGCTTTTCCAATATCGCCATTCGTTTCAATACCGTGGAAGGCGAATTCCTGTTTGATGCTGCGAAACCCGTCAACTCGTCACTCAACGTGAAAGTGCCGATCAGCAGTCTGGATAGCGGCGTGGCGAAACTCGATACGCATTTGTCTGGCCCGGATTTTTTCGATGCCGCACAATTTCCGGAAGCGACTTTCAAGAGCAGCAAAGTAACCGCTGCCGGCAAGGGCAAATTGAAATTGCTGGGCGACCTGACCATTCACGGCGTTACCAAGCCGGTAAGCTTCGACGTCACCATCAACGGCATTGCGCCACATCCGATGATGAAGACGCCATCGGCCGGTTTTGATGCCGTGGCCAAAATCAAACGCTCCGAGTTTGGTGTCGGCAAGTATGTGCCTATGGTGAGTGATGAAATCACCCTGCGCATCACCATGGAAGCTTCCGAAGCGAAAGCCAAATAATATGTTGATCTACCGCCCGGCGAATGAGCGCGGAAAAGCCAATTTTGGCTGGCTGGACTCCGCCCACACGTTTTCATTTGGTCAATATCAGGACGATGCCTGGATGGGTTTCGGTCCCTTGCGCGTGATCAATGAAGACCGGGTTTCGCCGGGAGGGGGATTTGCGACCCACGGCCACGCCGATATGGAAATCATCAGCGTGGTATTGGCAGGTGCCTTGCAGCACAAAGACAGTATCGGAACCGGTTCGGTGATCCGTCCAGACGAAGTCCAGCGCATGAGCGCAGGCTCCGGCATTCGACATAGCGAATTCAACGCATCGCAAACCGAGCCAGTGCATTTTCTGCAGATTTGGATCATGCCCGAGCAGCAAGGCATTGCGCCTTCCTACGAACAGAAAGCGTTTCCCTCGAGTGAGCGCGAGGGCCGCCTGCGTCTGGTCGCTTCACCTGATGGTGCCGAGGGTTCCCTGAAAATCGCACAACAGGCCCGACTCTACAGCACGCTGATGAGCCCCGGCGCCGAACTGGTGCAGCCGTTGGCATCTCGCCGTCTGGGCTGGGTGCAGGTGGTCTCGGGAAATTTGACAGTCAATGGCCAGGCCTTATCAACCGGCGACGGGCTGGGCCTGGCGGAAGAATCCGAAATTCGGCTCCATGCCGGCGAGGCTGCCGAAGTTCTGGTATTTGACCTGCCGCGTTAGCGTCGATGAGGTTAGAATGGCGGCATAGAGCAAGGATTTTTATGACCGCCGATTCGACACAAGAAGCCGCCAATACCCAAAAACATTATGACGTCACGCGTGACTCACTGCCGCTGAGCTGCCCGACGCCCGCCATGGCCTTGTGGAATTCGCATCCGCGCGTGTATTTGCCGCTTGAAGAAGAAGGTAAATGCGTCTGCCCTTACTGCGGCGCCGAATTCGTTTTAATCGACTGAAATGGGCCGCCTCACGGTGGTGCAGTGTTTACCTGCATTGCACAGTGGCGGCGTCGAACGAAGCACGCTTGAAACAGCGCGTGCGCTTGTTCAGCGAGGGCATCGGTCCATCATCGTATCGGCCGGTGGTCGCCTGCAGGCCCAATGCGAAGCCGAAGGCAGCGAGCATTTCACCTGCGGTGTCGGCGACAAGAATTGGCTTATTCTTCGCTCGATCCAGAAATTCCACGATTTTCTGAAAACGCGAAAGCCCGATATCGTGCACGCACGTTCGCGTCTGCCGGCCTGGTCGGC
>Ga0066401_1000044_pt1 | contig 13067 bp, 1 predicted proteins | sample LakWasMeta1_LOW4_2_FD_59488 | JGI IMG/M metagenome (GOLD analysis project Ga0066401, IMG submission 59488) | Freshwater sediment methanotrophic microbial communities from Lake Washington under simulated oxygen tension - Sediment Metagenome 1_LOW4 | ecosystem: Environmental > Aquatic > Freshwater...
GATAATGCTTTTCCTCCATAAGGAGCACTATCTCAGCCTGATCTTGCACTTTACTTTTGAACTTGGCCCACGCACTTGGGAACTCATGCCTGACCGAGAAAAGCCGCACGGACCCAACTGCTTCCGCCTCTTCTATTCGCTTGGTGAGGTTCGCCAGCGCTCCATTCCTTAGTAGGCCACCGGCCTCGCGGGCGGTGTAGCGAAGATGCAGGATGACATCACTGATGGTGTTATAGTCAAACTGACAAGGTTCGTTCCGGCTTGGGTTGGCTGGCAACTGAAGCTGCCACTCGCTGATCACGCCCGAGCCCTCGAATGGCAGATAGCGTTCGTCGCGGAGATTAGTCTCGAAAAGCCCGCTGTCATTTTGACCAACACTGGTTACGATGGATTGCAAACTGCCAAAATAGTCGTTGAATCGAGCATCTTCGGCGCCCTCACGCCCGTAATAGCCCTCTGAGAGCAAAGCACTGGTACGGATTGAACTCTTCAGCAACGTGAGTGTGCAGTTGACGCTGGCGTAGGGTCCTGTTATGCACGGAATGCTCACAGCAACGGATTTGATGCGCCGGAAATAATGTCCGGGGCAATCCATGTCGAAGAGTTCCTCCGGCAGAAAGACGGTACAGCGCCCGGTGGTGCGGAGTTGGATCAAAGCACGCGGATCCACCTGCAGGAGACTGGCATGCTTTGTAAGTTCGTACTCCCGTTGATTAAGTTCATGGTACGCCATCTCCATCCGTTTGATGTCCAGATAAAGCTTTTCACCAGCCAACAATCCTTCCTTGCCGTCCAGATAGCCATACTGGATGAAGCTCAGTTCGGAATTGCCCAACTCGTGTTGCAAAGCCCTTTCGGCTTTCTTGGCGATGTCGAAAGCGAACTGGAACACTTGGCCATAGAGCCCTTTAACTTCGCGCTTCATCCAAGCATAGAAAGCTTTGTTCGCCCTCTTGCTCTTGCCGTCTCTCGCCTTGTCCTCCTCGTCGAGAAAGTACTCGATTTCCTTTGCGTTCTCGATTTGTTTCCGATGATTATCCAGCTCGAGTTGGGCGACGGCTTCGCGAAGTTGCCCCGCCCAGAATTGCTTCAAAATTTGGTTGATCTCGCCAGCAGCGGAGTTGCTTTGGAAAATCCACTCTCTCTCTCGTGTTGCATAATTCCCAATCTTGCTCGCTCTGGTCCCCTCGAAGGTACATTGATCGGCGTCTGTTTTAGCAAAGCCAGCCCAGAAAGACATTCCTTTTGCGAGCATTGAACCGCCAATAACAAGCGTGTTTAACCCGACTCCGAAAGGTAACGCGGCAATCGAAACATCGGGAATAAGGCTCAATCCGGCACCAAATTTTTCTTTCGATGCAGCATTGTTAAGTTTGTCTCGTGCCTCCTTGGATTTCCCCAAGTCTTCTACTTCCTGTGCAGACAACTTTTTACCGGCACCTTCCCCACTCAAATCTTTCACGATGTCCACAGGTACCGGAACAGAATCGACTGGTACTTCTATCTTGGTGAACATCATACCTCTTAAAGCCTTCCAATTCTCTTCCTTCAAGAGTTCCATTGCTGGAATTTTCTTAATAATTTCGTCCTCCTTCTTTCCTAAGAGTCTTTCGTAGTAGGTGTAACGCTCTTCAGCATTATTGAACGAGACTGCCAACCCCTCACGAGCCTTGATAGCTTCTTGCAACTGCGAGTATTTCACCACTTCCGCTAACCCAAGAATTGTACTCTCGTGTTTGGAACGAAGAATGGCTAGTGCTTCGTTGTCTTCCTTTTCAATGGCTCCAAGCAGATTATTCCCCAGCGACTTGACCTCCTGGCAGATTTCGGCGGCCTTCTGAATCAGGAACTGGAAACGCACGAGCGGCAAGGGCTGGTTCAACCCGCTGACCACAGCGCCGATGTCTACACCGGCGGCGGTGGCTCGCGCTAACAACGCCGGATCGATCGGCGGTTCAAACAACGGAAGCTGCCGAAAGGCTCCCTGGATATTGAGGCTATTGCGTATCTTGAACAGCCTATCCGCCACGGTGTCCCAGTAGCTCAGGAGTTTGTCGTTACGCGGTATGCAGAAATAAAGCGCCGGTATACTGGTTAGCGTTCCGGCCTTTGCGGAGTTTTTTACGGGCGCTGGAGGGGGCACCAAGTCAAAGGGAATCTCGGACTCCAGGTCGACGAGCACGTTACCAAGCACATCCTCATTCAGGTTTTTCAGGTAGGCATAGGTCATGGGGCGCACGGAACCCTTTTTGGGGACTGCCTGCGGGCGCGGACCGAGAAGGTTTGCCGCCAAGATATACAACTGGGTAGCTTCGTTGGTACTTTCCAGCGTATCTTGCCGAAATAGCGAATCACCCCAAGCGATTAGATTATCCAGGTACGCCATAACCGTCTTGTACATGTAGGCAGTCGGGCGGTAACGCGCGACACCATGTGGACGAAATGGATTTTCCCTCCACGCGTTTATGCAATTCGTAGTTCTTTTTAACAATTCATCATCAACTTGCGTGGAAAGGTTCTTCAAAATCTCTTCAAGGGAATTAACATCAGTCGTCTGAAACGCCTTTACCTTCCAGAACCGTTCCGGCGTTGGAGCGTCACTGTCATCAGTGGGATCGAAAACATAATGGAACCACCTTTGTGCCTCCTCGAAACGCTGATTTTTGCTCAAATGAATGGCAACCGTTATTGGCAAATGATAGAAAAGCTCCCAGTTATAAATGGAATAGGAACCTTCGGGACTAAAATCCAGCTCCTTGACGGGGGGATATTTGGTGTCAACAAAGACTCCACCTTCTTCCGAGCTAAGATCATCCGGTGGCTTGACAGGTTTGTAAATATCGAAGAACAGCTCATACAATTCATACTCCTCATCTTTTGGCTTTTTCGAAGTCGCAGAACCGTTCCTGAGCTTAGTGTCCAAAGCTTGGAGGCCGCTAACAGATTCTTCTGAAAGCGCTTTCTTTAACCTGGCAACATGCGGGTGGAAATGTGTAAAAAAGCGATAGGTAAGGAAATTACAATCGAGCGTGTAGGATCTTTCCTGCATGATGTCCTGGCTGCTATGGAATCCCGTTGAGGTTAGTTTACTCATAATGATCAAAGTCCGAAGGGTTAAAAGGAACTATCCAAAATGGGTAGCCGCCTCAATTTCATGTAGATTGTACGTCGCGCTGCATCATGACTTTGCTGAGTCCACTTCCACTCATAACAATGGACGCAGCCCCTGTTCTAGAGAACCCGGTAGCGTTAACCGCCGATTCCAGAGTGTTGAATCCGCCAGTTGCGCTAACAAAACTCCCATCATATTGGATTACCAATAAAGGATTGGTCGCCGCGTCGTGGGACGGCTGAACCTTGTATTGGGCAAGTCGGTCAATCGGATCAAGATGACGCGGGTCTGGCAAAGTCTGCTCTTCTGTATATATCGGAGGCCTCCAATCTATATCGGCATCAGTGGTTATTTCCGGTGGTTTAAGAACCCAAGTCTCACGTTTTTGAACTGACAAGTCATCCCATTTTGGCTCAACAAAAAAGGTATGAGACAGACCTTCTCTTGAGTCCAGATAGAAAAATGGACTATCTCGGTAAGTGCAATCCGAGCTATAAAGAGGGAGGGGCAACAATCGGAAATTGTCTCCCTTTGTAAGGATCTGCGCGTATTCAATACACGATTGTCCGTGCACTGCCAGAAAGTCTGTAACCGCGAGAGGTTCTTTGCCTACCCATTGGGTTGCGATTGCGAAGTACGGGTATTGATTTGACTGGATTAAATTGGGAGTCTGCAAATAAGGCGGAAATTTATTGGCTTCGTCCAAGTCAAGCGGCGCGCTCCAAGGCCGAGCCAACTCGTGTTTACTAAAGATTTTTATACGTTGCTCCTTAGTTTTGTCCGCGGTATCAGATATGCATATTGTGATCACGCCATCACTGGTTTGTACTCCAATTGGGCTCTTTCCATGGTCTTTGTTGGTAGTCCTTACTGGAACATTGTTAAATGAGACTCGCTCTGTGGCTTTCCATGTTCCGAGAGAATACTCGCTAAACTGGACATGGACTTCAGCTGTGAAGTCCTGGAACGTCGGAACTGTCGTGCCTTTTAGATCCTCCCATCTATTTCCGGGTAGAATACCGAGTGTTGATTGTGCCTCTTTGGAACCCTGGGATGCTGGAAGGAGGGTCACCCAAAACAGGTGCAGATGGCCTTGCCACATGGCTGCGACCACCTGATCGCCTTCAATTTCAGCGGTGACGGGCTCCCAGGGAGACCACGCCGTATCAGCGTAGCGGCGGTAAAAATACTTATGGGGCGTGTTATAAGTACGCCCGATCACATGGAGGGTGCCGGGTTTTTTGGGATCCCAAGCGTGTTCCGTGCACATCGTGACCATTTCTAGCCGCGCGATTTCGTCCAACCCATTCAGGTACTTGATCAAGGCTTCTTCCGCCAGATCGTTCGAGACGTCCCCTTGAAGCAGCTCGCTTTCAAGTTCCTGGAACAAGAAGCTCTTGTCGTTGCGGAACTCCGGTTCGAGCCAGTTTTCCGGAAAAAGGAAGATTTTCCGGTTGGCTTCCCAGACCCGATAGCGTTTCATCCATTTCCACTGTTCCGAATCGATCGCAGTAGGGCTTACTTTAGGTTCCAGATTCAGCAGGCAACGCTGGATAAACGTTTGCACACTCGAAATCGCGAGTCGCAGACGAGAGGTCTGCACAACCGGCTCCATACCAGGGTCCAACAGGAAATACTCGAACAGCTCGTTCGCATTCTTGAAACGTTCCGAGTGGTTAGCGACCACGTAAGCCACGAGCGCATCGCGCTGCTTTCGGCGCAATTTGTCGAATATCGATTGGGCTATCCGTTTCCAGTTTTCCGGCTCGTCGGCATAGAGTCTCTTCACAGCACTCCGAAAACGCTTGATTATCGAAAATCTTTCCTCTGATGTTTTCCGAACATTTACGACTCCTGTCAGAGATGCCAAGTCAGTGACTCGCACACCGAACCTCTCCACGATTTGTAATGCCTTCCACAGGCGCGTCAGGCCTATCTCGGAGGCAAAGCCGGGCGCTTCCAGGTATTGCGCTTCTTTTCCAACCAGATTTACGTTCACGGTGAAGCCCAGGTATACGGCCATGTCTTGGACCGTACTGCTGTCTCGCCGGATCAGTTCGCCGAACCGCCTGCATAGATCGACGAGCAATTCTTTTTTTACCTTTTCTAGTTTTTCCCCGCTGTCGATCGAGACTGGGACGGTCCTATGGGCATTTTCAAAGACATCAATGAGACCGTCCGTTCCACCTGCTACCTCGCGTCTGAGTACGTTGTAATCGGTGAGTCGGATAAACTGCTCAAACAGCGCATTAGCCCGGGTCATCGAGTCGTCAGAATCATCCATCTCACTTGTCGGCAACAGGTTCAGATCCAGATTTCCAGAATCCGCCGCATTAGAGAATAAGTAATGTACTTCCCGTTCACTGAGCGTAACCCCCTGCACGAGCTGGACAACTTTTTCCAGCAACACCCGCGCGCGACGAACGCGCTCGACGGCAGCCTCGGGATAGAGGGTTAGGCGGTCCAGAGAGCCTTTGGGCAGACTCTCGCCCTGGACCCATAACGCCGCTACATCGTTGCCTTGCAGGCGGTTGAAGTCGGGCCTGTTCAAAAGAGACCCTCGGTGTTTCTTCAAGACGGATAGCGGAACACTGTGTTTATAATGCCCATCGAGATTGCGAAGAATGAGCGTAAAGCGATGGGATATACCGGATTTGAGTTCGACGAAACTGCTGAGCTCACGATTTGCGTCAGCTTTTCCTAACAGAATTGGGTCTGGCAGGTCGTCGAGACGAAGCTCCGCTACTGCATCAGTGTGTCCGAGCCATACAAAAAAGCGATAGGCACCCGCGGCAGGAACTTCAAAATACCCATCGAATCGAGCACTATTCGCTTGTTCGGGCTTGCCGAAATCCATTAGTGCTTTTTCGGTACAGAACACTGTGGCCACGGTCCTTGTTTCGAGTGCTTCACCGGTTCCATCACTCGAAGAAAAATAAGCGACATTAACGCCACGCTCTGCGGATGCGGAAAATGCATCAAGGAGTGGCTGGTCGGGGTAACTTGGATCGCTTAGAAGCTTGCGGTCAGTCAGTAACGCGTCGGTAAGTGATGGGGTGATCTTTAGCTCGTTCGCCAACGTCTGGACTGTGAATTGGCGAATGAGTTTTTGCTGTACCAACGGGAAAATGACTAATGCCAGCTGCGAGCGGCTTGCCTCTATGGAGCCAACCAGTTTATCCGCTTCTATAAGGTTTTTAAAATCTTTAAAGTCTTCTGGTTCACACCTAATAATCTCGTCCAACAGCCTTCGGAGCAAGCTCTGTGCCTGGTTCTGAACATTATCAAGCAATTGCGTCAGCAGCGGCGATTCTTGCAAATTCTGGTACTCGATTTTCTTCTTATCAGACAGTATACCCCGATATCTGAGACGTTGCGTTTTGCTCTCCGCGTCGTAATTAACTGTTAGAGCGGGTTCTCCGTCAAACAACGTGGGGACCATAGCATTCTCGGGTAAAATTCCTATCCCTGCAGCTTCATATTCAGCTAAGCCAGCTAGAATGCTAATGGTGCTTTCGATCAATTGCGTTGTCGCGAACCTCGATTGCTCCTGAACGTTGGTAAGCAGATTCAACAGTACCGGGCGTAAACCCTCCGGTACCTCATCGCGCTCGGTTAGTGCTTGCCTACGCGCCTCCGATAATACGCCGCGATGGGCAAGCCGGAGTGTCCTGCGAACACGGTCCAGATGGAAGCGAATGGCCGAGTCGCCGGTCAGTATCGGTGGTTTAATGGTATCTGCTGCTATAGAAACCGCTTTCGTGGCTTCGTATTCGGTCATGCCTGTTAACGTGCCAATAACCGTGACAACGTTGTCAGCGATAAACGCAAAGCTTTCGCTCTGCAACTGGTCGAACAGGTTTCCAGCCTCAGAAGATGAGCTCAGCGTCTTAAACCGCTCTTTCCTCTGATCCAACAAGATGCCACGGTAGGAAATAGATTGAATTTTCCGCACCTCATCGTAGGTAATCCGCAAGGCAGGGTCGGCAACGAACGCCTGCGGTTCGAGCTTTTGACTCGGTTCCCGCTTAACGTCCATTCGATATTCCCAGGTCCCCGCCAGTATCCCAAGGAAACTGTTCACTAAGTCACCCGGTAACAGGAGCATCAGCTCTTGTCGAAGAAGCTCATCGGTCAGGCCTGTGGTATCCCCGGGCACGGCATGTTCATCTTGGATGCGCAGGATTTCTGTGGAGAGCAGCTTGGTCAGTGCCAACAACTGCTGAGGATCAGGCCGGTACTTCCCGACTGGGTCGAAGCGGTGAAGCAGCAGGTATTCAATATCTTCAACCTGGAAACCGCTCTGCTTCACTTTCTCCATGACATCCAGAAATTCAAGCGTGTGCGTGAACGGCTTGTCGTCTTCACGCGTTTCAAGTGGTTCTGAACTTAGAAGCGGAAAAGGGTCAAGTCCGGACAGTTGTTGTAGAGTCAAGAGTTCGGTGACGCTCAAATCGAGGGCTTTTGCAAGCAAACCATACCGAAAAACAGTGGATACGATCTCCGTAGAAATTCCTGACCTTGCATAGTCGTAAATCACGGCCGTGTCTCCAGCCATCTCGATGATGTAGGTCTTGTCGGCGTCGACCACGAGCCGTTTACTCGCCTCAGCGACAGCCTCAATCCGCGCTGACTCCGAGAGGAAAACGCCATTTTGACTGAACTCCTCCCGCAAGCTCGCTGAAATGATGCCCGAATCTGGCTGATTGTTGATGTGGATATTTTGCGAACGAAACAGTGGATTAGGATCAGCACCTGCTCGCGCAATGATTGGATTCATATCTCTCGACGTAAGTCCTATTGCTCCTTGAAGCGGAAGCAGATGATCCTTTAACAGAGCGCTTCTATCGAAGAAGTACATGTCAAGACCAGTGCGGTAATCAACCTTCTGGAAACGTTTTGCATAAGGTGTCGTTCCATCTCCTTGGTCGGTGCTCGACCACAAGTCGATCAGATCAAGCCGACTGTGGTTTTCGAGATTGATTCGCTCATCCAGGGCTTTCAGGTGAGCGATGTATACCAGTGCAGTCTTCAGGGCCTCGGCGAGATTGTCCATGGTTAGTGGCGAGAGACTGCTTGGCAAGAAGACCTCGAGTGCTCGGTCTGTCTCTTCGATGGTCCAGCCCAGTTTTTTCCAAAGCCGAACAAAAAGATTAAGCTTGAGAAACACCAGATCTTCGGCGGGGCGGCGATCGGCAAACTCGAGGATGGTCTCGTTAAAACTGCACTGCGATGGCGATAAGTCTCTGAGCAACAAAGTTTGATTGAACGCACCTCTAGACCAAGAATCTTCGAGCGCAGCCCTGGTTTTCTGGTCCAACAACTCTTCGAAGACACGCTGCTCGGCGGCAAAATCGGGACGGCCTCGATAGTTGAAGTAGTGGACGACATCCTGTAGTTGAAGGTTGAACCCAAGCTTCATCACTTCGGACTCCGCAGCTTTGAGGCCCGGATTTACGAAGCTCGTTTGAACCAGCTCGACGAGTTCCTTGTAGCTGACGTCCAACCGCCTTGAGAGCGTCTTAGCAGAATTAAGGTCGATGCGCTGTCCGTCCTCATCTTTTGCCAATATCTTAGCATCAACCGAGCTCTCATAAGGGTAACCATAAAGCCGGTGCCAGGCCGCCATTTCATCCCGATGGGTGAAGACCGCGTACTCTCCGGGAGAGATGCCGAGGTACTCGGTAAAAATGGCGGCGCGGTCGAAGGGTTGCGAGCTATCGAATAGCTCGTCCGTCTTCCGGAAAGCCTCCAAAAGCTGCCAGAGAGAAGTGTCGAAATATGAAGCGAATTCACGAGCTGTTTCGATGGAGAGGTCGAAAGGCAGCGTAAGCGGGTAACACGCTTCTGGCGACCGTTTTTCCAGCTTTGCATAGGCACGAGGCTCGATGTTTTGTGGCTCGGCGAGAAGCTCGGCACTTTTAGCATCTCCCGTATCGTACGCCGCTTCCTCCGTGAGCTTCCCGTAGGCCACCGAGTATTCGAGGATTTCGTTGACAACGTCGATGTATGGCAAGACCGTATTGGTGTTCTCGCAGGTTAGCGGAAGATACGGTAGATCCGGCCGCCGCTTGATGAGCCAGTCGTAAGGCGTTTGCCAAGGATTCCCTCGCTCAAGGAATTTAAGTAAATCGACAAAATACGCGGCCGGGCTCAAAACTGACCGGCAGTGCTCGCATTCGCAATAATCCAGCGAGTTGAAAAGATACTCCAGGGTCGGAAAATGCTTGATGAGCCTTTCTTGGACTTGTTCCCGACTATCTTCTTGAGCTTCTTCCCGCCTATCTGGACTGGGTGACATCGCATAGACTGTCGGAGAGCTGACGAGTTGCCGGGCGGAGGTGTAGAAATTCAGCGTCACGGCACTGACCTGGAGTGCCTTTCTGTAAGTCAAATCCGCTTCCTCAGGTTTCAGGAAACGGGTACTGTCAGATCCAAGAAAATCCTCGTAAGGGATGGAAATGACATCCTGGGCCGAAGCGAATCCATTCGAGAGCAGCGTTCCCAGTGCTTCATCGGACGGCGTGATCTGATAGAGGCGTTGAAGACGCTTGATGCTTTGTGTTGTCGCCTCATGATGCTCCGCGGGGATCCCTTGGAAAACCACGCTTCGATTCTCCTTAATAAACTTTCCAAGGGGCACCCGACCCAATTCAAAACCGAGCGCATTGGCGTTCTTGAGGAACGTATGAGCGTTGTTTTCCAAGGACCGATCACGTTGACCCGAAGGTCCCAAGGGGAATTCCCCGATCTGGATCCTCCGCGCAACGACCAGGGTGGGAAAGCTCAGTCGCACTTTACGAGCCAAATCAGCCGTATAGGCTTTAAAGCGGGCGTCAACGGTGTCGGCCGCATACGCTGGAGGGATGAGTTGCTCAATCGTTTGCTGCGTACTGACCGCCAGGTCATTGAGCCGATTTTTCCAAGTATCCTCCCGGTAAAGATCAAGTTCTACCAAGCGATCTATATGGTCGGGTGAGCCTAGTTCCCGCTGCAGTGTCGCCATAAGTGGACCATGGTTGAAGGTCAAATAGGCGAGTTTGCCCTGAAGTCTTAGCTTTTGGATCTGCTCCTCTGATATGCCGTTTGCCCTGGCTGTTTTCCAAAGATTCTTCGGCGAATTGCCGTGGGCGAAAACAATGTCCGCAAATGCGGCTTGCTGGTCACTGTCCAGACCTGAGTCGAGCAGAAGTTCCCCAAGGGTGGACAATGTACCCGGAGCCCTCAGAGTGAGACGGGTATTGCGGGCGAATCCTTCAAACGCAACCTTTGCAGCGGCGATTTCCTTTTCAGCGAGCTTAACGATTTCGGTCTTACTGGCATTCTGCAGTGCTTTTTCCACCGTCTCTGAAGCAACGAGAGCGAGCAGATTCTTGTCGTTGGGTAGTCCCGTGCGAAAAAGCGCATACAGCGCATCGTGAGGAATGCCGGTTTCGACGCTGCGTTTCTGGGCTAACGCGGCGAGGGCGATCAGGCGAGCGTCCCAGCCGGTGGCTTGGTGCAGGAGCGTGAGGTCCGGCTGCTGGGCGTGTTCACGAGCGTTGGCAAGTTTGCCCAGGTCGCCGAGCTGCTTTTCCAGGTCGCCAGCAAGCCTCTTGTACTCCGGCTCCAGCGGCTGGATGCTCGTTGGGGCGACGAGGTTCAGGATTTCGTGCTTGCCGGCATTGAATTTGGTCGAGGAGAGGGGGGGAATAACTTCTCGGTTTTCGGCGTCGACGGCCACTACTTCTAGATTGGCGGCTTTGCCACCGGGATCATAGGGCAGCCTGTAAAAGCCATGGCTGCCGGTTTTGGTTTCCGCCAACAACGACTTCTTGCCTTCAAGGAGCCGGGTATAAAGCCGAAGGGTGATGCCATTGGCAGGCAATCCATTCTCGAGAAAAATCCGACCGTCGACAAGATAGTGGTTGGACTCCGCCTGGGCAGTTGCGCTGGCGAGAGCAATCTTCGTCACCTCGTCGAGGCTCCCGGTATTGGGAAGCCGGTACCTAGTCTGTAGCTCCAGCAGCGCGTCCCGTGTGCCGGTACCAAATAACTGCTCTTCACGCTCGGAACTAGGGAGTAAATAACCCAACTTGCCGAGGCCTACCTGGAGTTCTTTGACCTCGATCCCCCGGGTGTGTTGGGTAAGAGGGAACCGGCTGAGTTTGGGCGGCTCCATGGGAAAGTCTCCCTCGATCACCACGGGAATTTCTGCCGCTTCGACGTTCCAGAGCACCGAGTGTTCGGTGGTCATGATGAGTTCGTTTTGGTGAAAAATCTTGAAGAAAATATCCGGTCGCTGTTCTCCGAAGAGTTCCAGGAAATGCGACTCGCTGAACGCGATCTCGAAAGCGCCTTGGTTATCGGTGATGGCGTTGCCGAGCAGGGCGTTGAAAATCAGATCCTTGTCCCAGGCCTCGACACGCAGTCCCGTAATAACGGCTCGGGTTTTCTGATCGATCACTTTACCCAGGATTCGATAATTCTTCGTGCTCATGAGACTCCCCCTTGGAATTTTATTCTTCAAAGATTGTGACAATTCATGCTATTCCACGGTATAAACTACTCGGCGTGCTGGCATGGCATTGGTTTTCTCTAACTGTTTTATTCTTCTTTATGTCTACTATATTGCTGAACATTGACTGGATGGGAAATTCATCCCGTCCGTAACGTTTGTCATCGTCGGCATGACGAGACACTACCTAGCAATAATCACATTCCAAACAATTGGGGCGGGCTGCATACCCCGTCCCGCTTCGCTGGAATTCAAAAGTTCAATTTTAAGTTCAACATAAACGTCCCTCGCAATGGTGGCTCAGGTGCTGGGTTCGTAGCTTCCGGATTCGAAGCGTTTCCGGGAAACGGTCTCCAATCTACATAACCTTTGACGCTAATATAGAGAAGATTGGATTCGCCCCCCGCCGCAGAAATGCCAGGCGGGTTAGGCAAAAGCTTTAGGGTCAGTGCTGGTGCAATTGCGAAGCGGTCGCTTTGATTTTGTATTGGCGCATCGGATGGTTTTGTGAAAGCCAAACTTAAGTTGCCCCCGAGATTGATATCGGGCAATAGAGCATACGCGACTGTCCCTAGCGTCTGTAGCTTGCTCCAATTAGCCGTTGAAGACTGGACAGGTTGCAGCGAGTGTAGAACAGGGTCAAGGCGATAACCGGTTGTGACAATCGCCGGATCCGAAAGAGCTTTCCCTACCCGCCACGCGAAGAGTGCAGGTACTGCTAACAGAGCGGCTGGCCAGTGCTCCTTGACGGGCTCTTCCAACCTTTGCTTTACGACTGGATTCTTCATCGGATCGGCAAGTGCTTCTGCCACCTTTTCAGCCCCCGTTTCCAGTTTTTTGCTTGCGTCTGTAGAGGGATCAGGTGGCAGTCCTAAGATCGCGGATAAAGTTCCTTCCGTGCCCGGGATTGAGGGCGGAGGGTTGGTCGTTGAGGATCGGGAATTAAACTCTCGAATATATGCACTCCAGAATGACTCATGGACCGGTTTCGGTGGCACGATGGGAGGAGGTGCCGTGCGGCGTGGATCAAGCGTATATGGAGTTGAAGGACTCGCCGTTCCCGGAGACGGAACTGAAATATTAGCCGTTGCGGCTGTCTGTCGCTGAGCTACAGGCTTCGTGCGGTCCTTCTCGTCCTTGCCGTCTGGGTCAATAAAACGCATTGGGTTTGCGTTCACGTAGAGGTATAAGTTTGGTCTATCGAGGTGATTAGCAGGATCACAACTTATCCACCTCCCCAACCGAGCCGCATAATACCTCGCTCCATGATAATAAAGCCCTGTCTCCTCATCTCGTTCCTTACCCGTATAGCGATAACGTTTGGCCACCACTTTAATATTCTTATCCACCGCCTGATAGGAGGTACTTCCATATGGATAATATTCTTCGTACGAAATCACCCGAGCCGCCTCATCCAGTTCCAAACTGGTCGAGCCTAGATGGTTGCCAAACTGGTAA
>Ga0066401_1000050_pt1 | contig 12393 bp, 1 predicted proteins | sample LakWasMeta1_LOW4_2_FD_59488 | JGI IMG/M metagenome (GOLD analysis project Ga0066401, IMG submission 59488) | Freshwater sediment methanotrophic microbial communities from Lake Washington under simulated oxygen tension - Sediment Metagenome 1_LOW4 | ecosystem: Environmental > Aquatic > Freshwater...
ACACCAAAGATGTCAAGCTTCACGATGGTTATCTTGCGATGCGCGAAAAGAAACGGGAAGCGATCGGATGTCAGGGTAATTGTCTGTGCATGAACGCCATTCGCCTCGGCTACGTTGCAGAGACGCCGCCATTCCGTAGGGAATTCGTGTCGTAAGCTAAAGATACGGGTAAGTGGAGAGTTTTTGGCCACAAGATTCTTCCAGTACTCCTTGGCCTTAAAACGCAGCTGCTGGCCGCCGTCGCGTGCCGTGTACTTGATGTGGAGGACAACGTCGGACACGCTTTCGAGATCGAAGTGATTACATTCGGGATCAATCTCGATCCGCCAGCGCGTGGCCGCGCCGGCGCCCTCGAATGGCAAGTAGCGCTCGTCGCGGAAATTCAACTCAAACATGCCGCTATCGTTCTGCGCACCGCTCGTCGCGATCGACTGAATCGCAGCGAAGTCGGTGACAAAGCGCCTATCCTCGTTTTCCAATTCGCGCTCGTATCTACCTCCTATCAGTTCGCTGCTGATACGGGTTTCATTGGAAAGCATCGTCAGCGTCGCATTCAACGAGGCATAAGGCCCGACGACTGCCGGGATAGTGACGCTTAAGGTTTTGATCCGCCGCATGTAATGACCGGGGTAGTCCATGTCGTAGAGCAATTCTGGAATGTCGATTTCGCAGCGTCCAATTTGCTTCAGACGGATGAGTTCCAACGGCGCGTGCTGTAATAGCGACACGTGCTTCGTCAATTCGAGATCACGTCGGTTCTGTTCGTGGTAGGCTCGTTCGAGTTGCTTGAGCTGGAGGTGGAGTGTTTCTCCGGCGAGCAAGCCTTTGTGCAGGCTGTCCCAGGCACCGAACTGGATATAGCTGCTGTTGGTGATGCCGCGTTCGAAGCGAAAGCAGCGCTCGGCCTGCTTCGCCAATTCGTAGGCCATCTGATAAGACTGAAAATAAATGCCGGCGATCTGGCCCTGCATCCAGCCGTACAACTCGACGTTGGTGTACTTGCTCTTTAGATACCCTTCGATGAGTTCTGCCTGCGCAATCTGCCGTTCGATCTGTTCACGCTCGAGACGTGCGATCTCTTTGCGTATCGTCGCGCTGGTGATCTGCCGGTCAATCTGCATGATCTCACAGGCGGCGGAGTTAACTTGCGCGGCGTAGTCCTGGCCGCGCCGCCGGTAGCCGGCTATCTTGCCAGCTTGGGATGCATCATAGGTATCCTCAGCGGCCAGCCCCCCCTTATATCGGCCGGCAGCACTCAACGCCGCGGCGTGGTTGGAACCACCAAAGGACATCGAGGTGCCAGCTCCCTGTGGGGCAATCACGACACTGAAGTTTGGAATGAGACCATATGCACTCGCGAGCACCTCAATGAAGGTTGCCTGAACTTGCCAGTCACGCGCCGAATGTAAGGCATTCAGTTCCTGCCGTTCTTCCTCGATTAGAAATACGCCGCCTTCAGCGGCCGGTTTCGGGCCATACGGCAGCATGGGAATCTCCGCACCAACTGCGGGCGTAGTCAGATCTTCGCCACCCATGAGCCAGCGGTTATAGCGCAGTCGCTGAAGTGGGACTTCGCGGGACCGGTGGAGTGCCTCGATCTGCGCGTCGGCTTCAGCCTCCTGCTGCTTCTTGGTTTCCAGACTCGCCTTGATCAGTGCGGTTTCATGGGTAGCGCGCATTGCCGCCAGCAACTCGGCGTCTTTCTTCTCCAGCGCCCCGAGCAACGCCGTGCCGAGACCTTTTAGATCGGCGCAGGCATCGAGTGCCTTTTGCAGAATAAACTGGAAGCGATAATGCGGTAGTGGTGCGCTCAGGTCGCTCAGCACGCCCCCAAGGTCGATCCCCTGTGCTGTGGCACGGACCAGCAACGCCGGATCGATGGGAGGCTCAAAAAGCGGGAGTTGGCGGACGATGCCAGCAAGGTTCATGCAATTGCGGATTTTGAAGAGGCGGTCAGCGACGGTGTCCCAGTAGCCCAGCAGCTTGTCGTTGGGCGGAATGCAAAAATAGAGCGATCGGCTGATGCCGAGCAGACCTGCCGTGCCGAAGTCGCCGGCCATGGTCGCGCTGCTGAGTACGGGGAAGGCGTTCTCGTACTCCGCCATGACATTACCCAGCGCGTCGAGCTTGCCACGCATCTCGGCAAACGTCATTGGCGCCGGCTCGCCGCGCGGCGGTAGGCGCTCGGGCCTCGGACCGAGCAGCTCGGCGGCCAGGATGTAGGCCTGCGTCGCCTGGTTGATCGACTCGATCGTGTCGCGCTCGAACAGCTTGTCGCCCCAAGCGATCAGGTTGTCCAGGTAGCGCATCACGACCCACTTCTGGTAGGAAGGAATGCGCATGCGCGCGATGCGGTGCGGCTCGAACGGATGTTCTTTCCATTCGGCGATCTGCTTTTGCAGTTCGGGGTCGCCCGCATTGATCAACTTAAGCCATTCCTCAACCGTCTGCTGCGGGGCTTTCTGGAGCGGCAATACCTTCCAGTAGCCGCCACGGCCATCAGTCGGATTAAAGACATAGTGGAACCAGCGCATGGCGTCCTCGAAGTGCTGGTTCTGGCTGAGCCGGTCAGCGATGAGCATCGGCACGTGGAAAAACAGCTCCCAGTTGTAGACCGCGCAGGCGCTAGCGCGGTAAACACCGGGCTTCTCGGTCGCTCCGAAGTCAACCTCATCGGTGGGATAGGGTTTTCCGACACACGCTGTGGGTTGGTAACGTACGGTGAACGGACGCGCAAGAGTGAGCTGTTGGTTGGCCATCGTGAGAATACCCGGCACGCCGTACTGCTGGAGGCGCTTGATATAGGTACAAACAAATGGGTTGAATAGGGTTTCGAACCGTACTTTGACCTTGTAGCCGCTCATAGCTTCGTAGTACCCGACTTGCTGTGTCTGCACTGCATCGGAATGAATTTTGTCTTCGCTGGGTAACCGTGCGGGCTGCGCACCCGATATAATCAGGCCTGCGGCGGAAACGGCCGCCAGGGAAGCACTGGCGCTGGCCCAAGAATTATTTGCGGCCTCGGCAGTTGCACGCATGCCTTTCAATAGCACGGCCTCGCTTTTTGCAGCTCCGAAAAACTGGGCGCGTTCGCGCACCTTTTCCTTCATGGACGGGTAGACGAGATGCGGACTCTTGATCACGTCCGAGAGCGGTGGCGTGTATGCGGTAATTTCAGCGAAATAGCTTCGTTCGGGGTCACTAAAGACGAAGTAGTCGCCCTGTTCGTGTATCCACTCGCCTTCGGTGAGCTGCCCAGTTGCCAGGGGTCCCTCCAGCACGGTGAGCGGCGCGATCGGCTCCGTGCCGAGCGGCTTCACCGCAAGCGCTTGATCAGCGTCCAGACGAAGCACCAACCCGAAAGATCGCCAGGTTTGATCTTCAAGAACTTCTTTGACCATTCGCCCCTGGCAGCTGTCGAGGACGAAGGAGCCCATTGCGTAGGTATAAGCCATACCATTTACCGACCTCACGTTGTCTTCATCGTTAAGGACAATCTTGGGATGGGCCCGACTGATTCTCTTCTCCTCATCGGTCACCGGGATCTTGCGTTTTGAGATGCATAGCACGCGCAGGCTTTCACCTTCTACGCGCGTCTCGAGCCGCTCGATCGCATCCGATCCTCGAAGTGTGCCCTGGACGGTGCGGAGCCCACCGCTGATCGATCCCCAATCCTGGCGTAAAGCCTCTTCGGAATCCGAAACGTACTTTGGCGACCACGCGCCATTGCGGTACTCTGACCAAGCGAGCTTTATTTCCTGATACTGCTGCGGTGACTGTGGGGTCTTGCTATTCGAGGGGGGCTCCTTCGCCTTGTTTTCGATCAGTGCCCAGAAGAGGTAAAGCCGACGGTGAAAGACGACCGGGGCGATAAGCGAGCCCTGGATGTCGACCGGCACCGCTTCCCAAGGTGTCCAGAGCGTCGTCCCGTTCTGGCGCACGACGTATCGGCGGTAGTAGTAGGCGCGTGGCGGATTGGCGGTTCGCCCAAATATATGGACGATAGTCCGGAATTTCTCCTGCGGCTCGAAATCTTCCTGCACGTGTATGGCGACGATTTCAAGCTTCGCGACAGCATCGAGCTTCTCGAGATATCCAAGTAGCGCGCGCTCGACATTCGGGTCGGTTACGTCGTCCTGGAGCAACGCCGATTCCAGCTCTTTGAAGAACGGGGTCTTGTCGTCGCGCAGTTCTGGGAGAATCCAGTTCTCCGGGTAGAGCAGCACCTTGCGGTTGGCCTCCCAGACGCGATAGTTTTGCATCCACTTCCAGTGGTCGCTGTCGATCGCCTGCGGAGCAACGAGAGGCTCGAGGTTAAGCAGGCAGCGTTGTATGTATAACTGGACCGAGGAGATCGCTTGCTTGATTCGCGAGGTCTGCATGCACGGGCTCATCTCGACATCGATCAGCAGCAACTGGTACAAGCCATTGGCGTCGCGAACGCCGAGGCGCGACAGCAAGTAACTAACCAGAGCCGTGCGTTGTGCGTCGCGCAGGGTATCGTTGAGGCTTTTCGCAATTTCGAGCCAGGCCGTCTCGTCATACTTTGCCTTCACGGCGCGCTGCAAGGCATCTGCGGTAGCCTGACCCGCCCGCTCACGCGCCCAGTTTGCGGCCCTTGCCGCCGGAACACCGAGTGCCTCCAGAACTTCGCCGGCGGAGATAAGACTCTCCAGGTTCTCAAGTTGCTGGAGATCGGCGACGTCGAAGTCGAGACTGTCCGCCGCCATCAGGCCAGCAATCGTCTCGGCCGACCAGCCCAGAACCTCGGCCAGCACCGCCTGAGCCTCGGCATCGGTGGTTACCTTCCACAGATCCGAGAGCCGTCCATCGGGCTGCCCCGGGCGCCGCCGAACGTTGGCGTACGCTGCGATGATTTCCCAATCGGCGTAGCTGCAGAGGCGAGAGGGCGTGGCACGCAGCGTGACGACATGCTGCACAAGCGCGCGCACATCAGCGGCCTTTAGAGCCAACATGTCGATCAACAGGTGCAACCGGAAGAGCAGTTCATAGGCTTCGGCAGCAGTACTTGTGTCGTCGATTGTCGCAAGCGCAAGAAAATCGGCGATCAGCGGCTGCTGCGGATCGCGTGCGGGGAAGATCGGTTTCCCCTCTATGCGTTTGCTTTCCAGCAGTAGTGCGACAATTGAGACATCGAACTGCAGCCCGACAATCGTCTGCTTAACCAGTGTCCGGCTAAGGCGGTCACGTAGCGGAGGCAAAATGAGGTCAAGGATTAGCGCTAATCGGCGACTTACTCGTTGCTCTCGCTCATCCGGTTCGTTAATGAACAGAGTCTCGGATAAGAGCGCGGCCGCGTCCGGAAAGGGAACGCCATCGACGGCAATCGCGGTCGAGAGTTCTAGCAAGATTGCCCGCGGTGCGGCATGAAGCCGCTCAATTGCGTCCCGATAGACGTCATCAACAGAGAAGCTTTTTACAGTGTCGCGCTCCGAGTCTGTAAGTGCACCTCGGCACATGAGCGAAGCCGTTGTTCCGGGGTTGTAGCGCAGGCGATCGGCCCATTCGACTGGAATCGCCGGCGGAGGAACGGGCGCCTGTTTCAGCACGATCGTTGCCTGGTCGGTGCCGAGGACCACCTGGAGCGTCGCTTCGATCAACTGCTGCGCGCTCCGCTTCAATGCAGGGCCACCTTGAGCTTCATCGCTCAGAAGCAGGCTCAGCGCACGACGTGTGAGCGACCCGTCGCTCTCGGTGGCTGCATCGAAATCGGTGGTAATGGCGCGCAGGCCATCGCGTAGCTCGAGGAGTAGCCGGTCACGCGCATCGTTCGGCTCCGGCGCACTTGCATCGCCGAGCACGTACTCGAGCTGCGCGGCGTTGAGTCCCGACTGCTGGAGCCGACGCACAGCAGCAACGAAGGCCGGCACGGACCAGTCTTCACCCGGCGCATTGAAGGGCTTAAGCCCGGTGAGGGAGAGCATCCGGATCAGGTCGCGGACATTGATCTGAAGTGCCTTGGCAAGTGTAATGTGACGGAACAGATCACTCAATCCGGTTAGGCCGAGGGGAGCGTCATCGCCCGCGAGCCCTGATATATAGGAGCGTACTACGGCCAGGTCGGTGCCGGTTACGCGCAGGCCGGCCTGGAGCGCCGGCAAGTGGTCGCGAATAACCGCACCGGACAACACTTGGCCGGCCCAGTCCGGCTCGAATACTGGGTCGACGCGCAGCAGCGTGCGGTTGCGAAACCGCCGAGTATACAGCCCGTTGGGGCGGCCCGGGTCGAGATCGGCCCAGAGCGCGACGGTCTGCGGGATCGATAGTTCAAGCGAGAGGGCGAGATCGGCGATCTGGGCGAGCCTTCGGACAAGACGCGCATCGATCACAGTAGTACTAAGAGCCGTTAGCGCAAGGTCGAGATCGTCGAGCGACCAGTCTGTTGCTCGCCAAAGGCGGATGAGCCGGTCGAGATTCAGCCACTCGCCTTCGGCAAGCGGGGACGCCGTGTCATCCCAGTGCCGGATTTTCAGCACGCTCAGATCACAGGGTTGGTCCTGCGGCCCGTCGGCGAGGATCGTTTGCCGAAAGCGCACCCAAGCTTCACCGGTCAACCGCGGGCGTGCCCACTTGGTGAAGTCTTCTTCGGTCACGCCAGTCGCTTGCAGTGCTGCCAGAAGCGTCGGGGTCGGATTTTGGAGACCGGCCTCCACAAACGCGAACAGATCGGCGCCCGGAAGTTCCAACCCTCGGACAATATCGAAGGTCTGCTGCTCGGGATTGACGAAGCGCATTTTCAACATGTCCAACAGTTCGTTGAACGTCAGCGCAGCCCGTTCGAGAAACGCAGGCACACGTGGCAGTAATGCCAAAGCGATGGACGGATCGATCTGCTCGAGCGCCTTCCATGTGTCGGCGTTAACACGACCGGTGACGGACAGTCCCTGGCTAGTCTGGAAAACCTGCACGGCAGCCTCGGTCGCAACGTCAAATAACTCACCGGCTGGATCATTGCCGACGACAAGGTTAGAGCCGGTGCTCTTCAATTTGAGCTTGAGCGCCCAGACATGCTCACCACTCATGTTCAAGACCAGCGTGGGTAGAAGCGCCAGATTCAACCCGTAGCGATCGGCGAGCGCGCCTGCCACGTTGGCCGGCGTCTCGTCGAAGGTGACGCCGGTGATAGCCTCCCACGTGTTCGGGTTCATACCCAAACGTTCGGCAGCCCAGGCATTGGAAAGCGGTCCTCCGGCAAAGATCGCGATCAGGTCGGCGCGGCGAACTTCAAGGTGCCCTAGGTAGGTTCGTGCCGCCAGCAGCGGCGCATCGAAAGGCAGAGCCGGCGGGTAGACTGCCCGATCAAGACGGGGGCGCACATCGGGTAACTCCGGTGTGACGTACGCCTCCCAGTTGGTATGCTGCGGCGCCGCCTGCTGCTCCGCCGCCGTTGCCCCGTCGGTGTTGAACGGTGGAATGACCTGTGGGTCGAGAGAAACAACCAGGCTTTCGAGCACCTCGTTGACCAGATCGACGTAAGGGATCAACGTATTGGTGTTTTCGCAGGTCAGCTTGAGTTGAGCGATGTCCGGCCGGCGCGTCAGCAGCACGTCGAGTGGATTTTGCCCCTGCGGATTTTTCGCCGATCGATCCAGAAAGCCGAGTAGGTCAACCAGATATGCGGCCGGGCTGTAAATCGAACGGCAGTGCTGGCAGTCACACCATGAAACTTGTTTGAAAAGCGTGCTCCAGGTTGGAAGATATTTAACGACGGCCTGTTCGATTGCGGAACTTGTCTTGACCCGATCCCCCCCATTCAGAACGGCGGAGGGGTAAAGGCCGAAGACTGCGTCCTGGAGCTGCACATAAACGGCAAGCGTGGCGTCGTGCGCCTCGACTGCTCGGCTATGAATCATCTGCGCCTGATGCTCGCCTAGCATTTCTTTTGCTTGAGCAACGAACGTTTGCCTAGGTATCTGGGCGATATCGAATGCCGAGGCATAGTTGTTGCCGAGTAGCCAATCGAAGGAGTCCTTGCCTGTGCTAATACGATAGAGACGTTGGGCGTGCTTGAATTCCGCTACTACTAGCGGTTTAGTCTCCTCGGCGATACCGGCCAGAACGGTGTCGCCATGAGCAGCCAAGTAGGTGTCGATGTGGGTCGTACGGATATCGAAGGCCGTTCCGGCAGCCTGCATTGTCTCGGAGGTCGCGTTGGCGAAGGCGGTCTTCAGCCCAAGCTGCGTCTCATCGCCCCCTACAAGTTCGGAGCGAGCGCTGACCAACGATTTCGCGATAGTCTCGGTAGGAAACGCCTGATGGAGTTGTCCTATCAGGCCGGCTGCATACGCTGCGGCCTGTTGATCCCGACCCTCCCCTGGCGTACCCTCGGGCGCACCCACTTCGGGTCGTTCTATGATCGCCTGGAGAACCGCCCGGTCGAGATCAAGCAGTTGACGTGTTGAAGTCAGCCCCTGATCGCGTTGGAGTGCTTCCATCAATGGAATGTGGCGGTTCGTCAGGGCGTCGAGTTGTAGGGCGAACTGCGCCCGCTCGATAGCCCCCGGTTCGGCGAACAAGGGGTGCGCCTTCAAATCATCCCAGAATGCCGCCGGGTCATCCTGGCGACCTGCGGCTGCGCGCAACAAGGCGGACTGCTGATTGCCATTCGGCAGCGCAGTTTCCAGAACCGCGCGATACTGCGGCCCACCGTTGCCGTCTAACGCTTGCTCTGGAGCTATCTCGTGAATTTGGCGAATTGCTTGTTCGATGTCGTCAACGGTCTGCGGGGGAATGATGATTCGATCGACCGATTGGACTATTCCTTCCTTGATCTGGGCCGGTGTGGCGAGAACCAGACGCGGGATGCCGATCAGATGCTGGTCGCATTGTGCTAAGCCGTAGAGGATTGGTGCGGGCACTTTACGGTCGAAAGTTTGTTCGCTCAAGCGAAAGGCGTCGGCGAGCATCTCGACCTGCCCGGTTGGCACACCCAACTCCCGCGCTACGAACTCGACCTCTCGCCGTGCCTCGTCGAGCGTGGCAGGTGAAAGCCCCGGCCACACGGCGTGGAACGCCGCCAGCAGGCGTTCATATTCAGACGTACCTTCTCGCCAGTGCCGCCCGGACGTGTTGACGACGATTCGGATTTCCGCGACGCGTCGAGCCTGCATACCGAGTTCCTGTTCGTCACTCGAGATTCGATCGCCGTTTGGAAGGCGTTCGATGAAGAAGCCGTCCGCCTGCACCGCCAACTCGTTGAGGTAAAAAACCAGATCAGCGATTCCTATTCCCTCGTCGATTTGCCGATCGCCCGGTAGCACCTGCGTCATAGCATAGGCCACGACGAAACGCCCGTCGGAGTCGGCGGTAGCGCTGCCGAGAACCGGCCAGCCGGTAGGATCGCCTAAGTCGCGATCGCGGACGATGACCACTGCGCCAGCGATGGGGCCATTCTGATCGACGACCTGTCCGGCGACGATACTCTCACCACGCTCGTCGGCCACGCACAGATACTTCCAGTCTTGGTCATCCGGCACACCCGACGGGTTTAGCGAGTGGAGCTGTTGGAATCGCTGTAAGGCCTTGCGTGTAGCGTCATCGAGCTCGTTGGATATGGCGGTAGCCATCAGGTAACCCAGACGAGTCAAAATTTCTTGAAGGAAGGCTATTGTCCGCTCTCGCTCCAAACAATTCTCTCTATTGGAAATTTCGACCGCTTTGGATTCTTCAAGAAAATTGTTGAGCACTGTAGCGGTGGCTACGTCGACCCGGCCGCTCGCCGTCAGGCGGGTGCTCAGGCGATAGCGGATTTGTGTCCCCTTGACCAGCGCAGTTGTGACAGGTCCGTAAGCCTTGTTTTGCCGTTCAGCCATCAACCCCGAAATTGCACCTTGTGGTGTCAGTTCGTCGCTTGCCAGGTAATTGGTATGGCGCAGCAAAAACAGGAGAACGTCCTGGAGATGGGCTATCTCTTCAGGGGCGGATTTGGCATTGATGGGTGCTACCAAGGGTAAAGGAACGGGGCCAATGCCGGCTTCCTGAGGATGCTCATTAACTGAAGTGTGTCGAAATACTGGTAAGCCATCCCGTATTTCCATAGCCAGAAACGGATAAGGCTCCTTAAACGAAACGGCACCGTTTTGTCCAACCGAGAACACTGCAGTTCGCTGCTGATCGTCTTGCAGAGTGAGGAAGAGATCGTCTTGCGGTAGCAGCGAAATGGTCCGGCCGGGCATGGCGGGATCGATCTCGATTTCACGATTGTTGATCGAAGCCTTGGCGTCGTAGAACGATCCGGCGTCTATCCCCAATGGGTATCCAACAAACGCCAAATCAGACGTATTGAGACCCTTTAGAAAGCCGCCATTATTCGTATCCCATGCCGCATCATAAGTCACAATGCCTTTATCATCGCCGAGCAAGGACGGACTGACGTTAAACGATGCATTTACAACTCCGCCAGCACCCCAGACTTGCTCGAGTTTATAACTGCCGATCGCAAGTATTAGCGTTTCGTGGGTAATCCAATTCGAGCCAGTGGTAAATATCCGGATAGCCTCATTGCCCAGGGCAGAAGCGTCCAACGTAACGGCATAGCCGGTAATGGTGAGCGCCGCACTACCTCGCCCGGAAATGGCCCTTTCATAACCCGCTTCGTACTGGAGAGTCCCCTCGTCCGACACCTGAAAAGCTGCAAACGTATCGCCGCTGGAAGGCAACACTATGGAATAGTCTCCAGGCTTCAGTTGAAGCGATCTGGTATTCTTTCCGTCGATAAAGCCTTGAGAGGCGTCGGGCATTTGATCCGTAACCCCCGGAATACGGAAAAAACCATACGTGAGTTGGGTCGCGTCGATTCGGATGGGAAATGCCATAAATGTCTCCGGAGTCACTGAGGTGTTCTTGATGCTGAAAGGGCTGGAAATGGTCACTTCTTCCGCCCAGCCGGGCTTGAGATGGTCGAATAACCCATCCGGGGTCATGTCCATGGCCTCACAGAGGGGATCATTAAAAGCATTGCCGGGGCCCCATTCCCAGGCATACCAGCCGATTTCGTGCTGATGGCAGGTTTCCAAGATGGCTTGGTAATCGACTTCGCCCCTCGGCCCGCAAATACTTCCCCCGGGTTCACCACAGGGAAAACCGCCGAACTTCGAGAACTCGCCGACGATCAGGGGATAGCCCAAGGCAACGGCGTTTTCCACTTTCAAACGGATGAACTCTGCATCGGCACCACAGGATTTCGACCAGTACAGGTGGACGGAAAAGATGAGGTTCCGGTCAGGGTCTGCCTCCAGGAGGGCGGAAGCGGATGCATTCAGAATATCCAGATTCTTGCCCCAGTCTGCGGCATCGATCACGAGGGGCGTTCGGATACCTGCTGCCCGCAGGCTTTGCACGGCAAGGGTATAGCCTTCAATGAACTGGTCGCTGCTAACCTGGTCATCCCCGACCTCATTGCCGATATTCACCAGCAGGTAAGCCTGATGCTTCTTGATCAGGTCGACGACGGCGGGTTGAATCCAGTAGTCCACCAGTAGCTGCAGACGCTGCCAATCGCCGGTAGCATCGTGCAATTCGATCATTGGGATCAGCCGGTTTTGTTTGGCGTTAGTGATCAGTCTGTCCAGTCGGTCGATGTCATTCGGGGCACCTTGATCATTCACCATGGTCCAAACGATACGCACCGAGTTAGCGCCGGTCTTGCGAATTTCGGGGAAATAAATATCGCCATAAGGATCTACCAAATCCCATACCGACATTTTGTTGACACCGCGAAGAAGGATTTTTTCGCCAGTGGCGTCGAACAGGAATCTGCCGTCGACATAAAGTGTTTCTCTCGCCATACGCCCCCCATTTTTTTGTTGAATTAACACCTATTCTTCAAGATGTTGATCAGAGGATCCCGAGACAACACCTCTGTATTGTTTTCGCAGCCGGACGGAATATTCATCCCATACGCAATGTTCGTCGCCATGTCTCGGCACAAGGCATTCAGTCGGCTTCGCAACAGAATCACATCCGGACCGCTTGATCTTAATAGATAGTATTTGGAGCATTGCGAGTCTCCTCTTAAAATTATCGGTTAAGGCGTATCCCAAGACTCCAAATAGCTGCCAATACTTTCATTTAATTCAGATTCGCCGCCACCTGCCCAATCCGGTGGATAAATCCCACGTTGCACATCACGATGAAACGTTGAATAAGGCCAATCCGCAACTTGTTGCACATAACCATGCTTGAGCGGATTAATATGGCAATAATCAATATGCTCCGCATAATCCCGATCATCTCGAATCACATGCTCCCAAAAACGCCGCTGCCAGATGCCGCGCTCACCGCGTGCGATGCGTACCTTTGAGCGACGTTCGGACATGGGCAAGGCTCTTGAGAAACCTTGTTTAATCAAGCGCCAACGGTTGGTAAAATCAT
>Ga0066401_1000052_pt1 | contig 12170 bp, 12 predicted proteins | sample LakWasMeta1_LOW4_2_FD_59488 | JGI IMG/M metagenome (GOLD analysis project Ga0066401, IMG submission 59488) | Freshwater sediment methanotrophic microbial communities from Lake Washington under simulated oxygen tension - Sediment Metagenome 1_LOW4 | ecosystem: Environmental > Aquatic > Freshwater...
CCAATCCTGCATCGGGCCATCGAATCCGGAAATCGTGGCATGCGATACCGTGCCAAGAATTCGGGTGCGCAATTCCTCCTGGAAACCCGTCATGACGGAGATGGTGGTAATCAATGCCATCACGCCGATGATGATGCCAAGAATGGAGGCCATCGAAATAAAGGAAATAAAACCATTGCGGCGCTTTGCCCGCAGATAGCGCAATCCAATGGCTAAAGCTAAAGGTTGAAACATGTCAATCCAATGTAAGTGGTGTCGCAGCGACCAATCGCAGCGAGCGACGCTCGCCGGAAGACAGAATGTCGGGCAGAAAAATGAAATGGCGCTTTTTCCGCCCAGCATCGTGGGCACTTATTATCCACAATGGTCCTTGTTGATGACATCTTGGCTGTGTCAAAGACACGCCATGATCGTCGAAGTTCAACGCAATGGCATCATCGCCGGCCCGCCAGAACAAGCGGCAGCGCGGTTCTTGGCGATATCGACGCAATTCAATAGCGGTGCCATAAATCGCCGACAGCATCAGCGGAATGGCCAAATACCAGGGTAGCGCGCTGAATCCCACCGATATTACCGCCAGCAACATCAGAGCAAACAGCATTGCCTGCAGCAGTATCGAAGGCCGCCATTCAAGGCGGCAATGCCGTAATCGTTTGGATAAGATCATGCAGTTCGGCGTCCCCGGGCTGTTCGCGCCCCATAAACCAGGCCCACAGCTTATCGTCTTCACTATCGAGCAATCGTAGGAAAACATTACGTTCCTTCGTAGGGGCTTGCTGGAATCGCTGGTCCAGATACCTCAGCATTAATTGATCAAGCTCGCGCATGCCCCGGCGGCAGCGCCAACGCAGACGTTTGATTTCCGGATCGAATTCTTCGCTCATTTCAGGATACCGAAGGCCAGTACGATCCAAATCCCCAGTAATACCCAGATGCTGCTGAAAAACACATAGAAACGATGCATCACTTTGTTGTAACTGCATTGAATCAAGCTATGAATAATCCGTAGTAATACGTAAAGCCATGCAAACGCCAGCAGAACCGTGTTTCCTGGCTGCGTGAGCTGTGCAAACACCATGCCGGCGTAGAACATGACCGGGGTTTCGAAGAGATTCCTGAAATTATCCGAAGCCCGTGTATCCGGTATTCTGGCGGCCAATTCGGCCGAGGTCGAAATGGTTTGCGGATGGATTTTATTCGCCTTCATTTGTGCAATGCGGCTCGTCAACATGCGAACCATGACGCAGAAAGTCAGCAAGACCAGCGTGAATGCGGGCCAGAAAAACGGTGTGCTGGTCATTTCAATATTCCTGTGTGGATGCCGGGGATATCGCCGATGGGGGCTACGGGCATTATTTCAAACTCCGAACATATCGGAAACAATTCTTCCAGTGCGGACGTAGTGAGTGAGAAATGGGCATGCGAGTCAGATGAATTGTCGAGCGTATCGTTGATGCAAAAGTAGGAAAGCGAACCAAAACGATCCACCAAGTTGTCGATTTGATCATTGAATTCCGGCGATCCCGACGAAAGCAAGCTGTGTGGAACCGGCTTTTCCATTGCCTGCTCCGAAGCCAGCATCCAGCGACCATAGAGATCGGCAATTACCGATGGAATGGCGTGGTCGCGGAAAATCTCGTCACGCGCTTTCCTGACGGCCTCGGGGTATGTCCCGAACAGCGCTTGCATGCGTGTCTGAATGAGATAGCGCGGCGCGTGTGCCATGGGTTGAGTACTGAACTTATCGCTGTCGAAATGACCAGCGAGAATTTCATGCGATATGTGCATCGCCGCATTCTGTGAGACGTCTTCGAGCGGATCCCTGTCTTCCGGCCGTTCAAAATGGACGATGGTTTTCAGTTCGCAAGCATCGTAGAGATGCTCCATCAGAAAACCGCCGCCAAGAAAAACATCGTCATTCAGATACACGAAATGGTTCGAGACAGGCAGTCGATCGAAATGCGCCTCCAGAGCCTTGGATGAATATGTCGGTGAATTCGAGTAGTCGCGCAGAATGCAGTGGTCGAGCACGCAGATGCGTGGGTGATCCAGCAGCCAGTAAGGTCGCTGACGATCGGTAACGATGAAGATACGCCCAAATTGATCAAGATAAGGCGTCAGCGAACGCAGGCTGTAGCGCAGCTCATCGTTATCTCGAAACCGGCCGTCGACGTTGGAAAAACGACATGACTGCGGGCCGTAGTAGGTTTTCTCGGCCGCTTCGCGCCGCAATTGCCACTCGGGGTCCTGACCGTTGACCCAAAGATAGACGATGTCAGGCCGCAGATTTAAATTCGACGACCCCATAGTTCTACCGAATTGATGTGGTTAAATTTACAGCCGAAATCCGGATGCAAAAAAAACAACTCAATCAGGCACCACGTCGCTGCAGCATCAATTTCTTGATTTCGCCGATGGCCTTCGCCGGATTCAATCCTTTCGGACAAGTGCGGGTGCAGTTCATGATGGTGTGGCAGCGATAGAGTTTGAATGGATCTTCTAGATCATCCAGACGGGCACCGGTATCTTCGTCTCGGCTATCGATAATCCAGCGGTAAGCTTGCAGCAAAATCGCCGGGCCCAGATAACGATCGCCATTCCACCAATAACTTGGGCATGATGTCGAGCAACAGGCACAAAGAATACATTCGTAGAGACCATCAAGCTTGTCTCGATCGGCGGGTGATTGCAGACGCTCGCCACTGGCGGGAGCCGAACTTTGGGTGCGAATCCACGGCTTGATCGAAGCGTACTGCGCATAGAAATGCGTCAGGTCGGGTACCAGATCCTTGATGACCGGCATATGCGGCAACGGATAAATCGGCACTTCGGCTTTTCCGCATTCGCTGATGCCCTTGGTACAGGCCAGCGTATTGGTACCGTCGATATTCATCGCGCAAGAACCGCAAATACCTTCGCGACATGAACGGCGGAAAGTCAGGGTCGGATCGATTTCGTTTTTGATCTTGATCAGCGCATCGAGCACCATCGGGCCGCAGGTGTCCATGTCGACATCGTAGGTGTCCACTCGCGGATTGGCGTTATCGTCGGGATTCCAGCGATAAATCTTGAAGCTGCGAACATTCTTCGCAGAGGAAGCGGCCGGATAGTGCTTACCTTTGCCAATCTTCGAATTTTTTGGAAGCGTGAACTCAGCCATAGTCTTATCCAATAATATTTTCAGGCGCAGGGGCGATTGATGAATCGCCCCTGCGAAAAATCAATATTTGCGTTCTGCGGGCGGAATTGAATCCACTTCACTGCTCAGCGAACTCATATGAACGGGGCGGTAATCGATCGTGACCTTGCCCTTTTCATCGATCCAGCTAAGCGTGTGTTTCATCCATTCCGCGTCGTTGCGGGTCGTGAAATCCTCGCGTGCATGCGCACCGCGAGATTCCTTGCGATTTTCCGCCGACACCATCGTGACCACGGCCTGCCCCAGCAGATTCTGCAGCTCAAGCGTTTCAATCAAGTCGGAGTTCCAGACCAGCGAACGGTCCGTTACCTTGACGTCTTCAAAACTCTTGAAAGCGGCCTGAATCTTGGTTACGCCTTCCTGCAGTGTTTCACCGGTGCGGAAAACCGCTGCGTTGTTTTGCATGACGGCTTGCATGTTGTCGCGAATTTCGGCTGTCGGCGTGCCACCGTTCGCATTACGCAATTTGTCGAAGTTGGCGAGCGACTTGTCGCAGGCACTGGCCGGCAAGGATTTGTGCGACATGTTCGGCTTGATGGTTTCGGCAGCGCGAATGGCGACTGCACGGCCGAAGACAACCAAATCGAGCAAGGAGTTGGAACCCAGACGGTTGGCACCGTGGACCGATACGCAGGCCGCCTCGCCAATCGAATACAAACCGGGAACCACGGTCTTCGGGTTGCCATCTTTCAGGGTCACTACTTCGCCGTGATAGTTGGTTTGCAGGCCACCCATGTTGTAGTGGACGGTAGGCAGCACCGGAATCGGCTGTTTAGTGACATCAACGCCGGCGAATATTTTCGCGGTCTCGGCGATACCGGGTAATTTCTTGTGGATCACATCGGGATCAAGATGGGTCAGATCCAGATGGATATGGTCTTTCTTCGGACCCACGCCACGACCTTCGCGGATTTCAATCGTCATCGAACGACTGACCATGTCACGTGGCGCCAAATCTTTCACCGATGGCGCATAGCGTTCCATGAAGCGCTCGCCCTGGCTATTACGCAATATGCCGCCTTCGCCACGCACGCCTTCGGTAATCAGACAGCCGGCGCCGTAGATGCCGGTCGGATGGAATTGTACGAATTCCATATCCTGCAAAGGCAGGCCTGCACGCAGCGCCATGCCGCCGCCGTCACCGGTACAGGTATGGGCCGACGTTGCCGAGAAGTAAGCCCGGCCATAACCGCCGGTTGCGAGTACCACGCCATGGGCGCGGAAAAGATGCAGACTGCCGTCGGCCATATCGAGTGCCAGAACACCGCGGCAAGCACCTTCGTCGTCCATGATTAAATCGAGTGCGAAGTATTCGATAAAGAATTTCGCATCGTGCTTCAAAGACTGCTGGTACAAAGTGTGCAAAATCGCATGGCCGGTACGGTCGGCTGCTGCGCAAGTACGCTGTGCCGGAGGTCCTTTGCCGTACTTGGTTGTCATGCCGCCGAATGGACGCTGGTAAATCTTGCCCTCTTCGGTGCGCGAAAAGGGAACGCCGTAGTGTTCCAACTCGATGATGGCCGGAATCGCTTCCCGGCACATATATTCGATCGCATCCTGATCACCCAGCCAATCCGAACCTTTGACGGTATCGAAAAAGTGGTAACGCCAATCATCTTCACCCATATTGCCCAACGCGGCTGAAATCCCGCCCTGGGCGGCAACGGTATGGGAACGGGTCGGAAATACTTTGCTGATACAGGCCGTTTGCAAACCTTTCTGCGCCAGTCCGAAGGTAGCGCGCAAGCCTGCACCGCCTGCGCCGACGACTACCATGTCGTATTTGTGTTCGGTAATTTTGTACGCCGTCATGATCTAGTTCGCCTCAGGCAGAAAATACGATGCGGCCAATCGCGATAATCGCGGCGATGGCGGCAATGGCATAAATGAATTTGATTAGCAGTTGCAGCGTGATTTCCTGCCAGCCGTGGATATAGTCTTCCACCACCACTTGCAGGCCCAACCGGGCATGCCAGCACATGGCAATAATGAAGCTGACCAGCAATGTGGCATTCAATGGTTTGGCAATGGCGGCTTTCACGCTGTCTTGGTCAGCGCCAATCAGGCTCACGGCGAAATAGATAAACCAGGGCGCCAATACCAACAGGGCGATGGCGGTGACGCGTTGCATCCACCAGTGATTGACGCCGTCTTTTGCAGAGCCCAAACCGCGGGCGGTAGCCAATGGGTCGCGCATGTCGGTCATTGGACACCTCCGCTCAGGGCAACAAACCAAAGTAATCCCGTGAGACCTATTGCCAATGCGATGACCAGATAGCCGGTTTTCACGACCGTTTCGATTTCCATGCCCCAACCAATATCCCAAAGCAAATGACGTATGCCGTTCAACAAGTGATAAACCAGGCTGGCGGAAAAGGCGAAGAGCGCCAACTTGCCAAACCACGAAGCAAGAATTTGCTGGCACCAGACATAGCACTGTGCATCGCTGGCCACGCAGACTAGCCAAGCGGCGATCAGCAGGCCGCCAATGGCGTTGACGACACCGGTGGCACGGTGAACTATGGACAGAAAACTGGTGATTTGCGGCTTGTACACTTGCAAATGCGGAGATAACGGTCGCTGTCTAGCTGCCATGGATGCTCTCTCTTTTAGTCAATCTAATGATAAGAATTCAGATGCGACAATCGCGTCAAAAATCGATGCAGCGACCGTTCTTTTCCCAGTCGCCGTAGCGTGTTGGCTCGGGCCCCTTGCGACCACCTATCTCCGTCGGCAAGTTCATGTCCGGCTCGCTCGATGCATTCGAAGGCACCGGGGGAACAATATCTTCGTCTGTGTCGGGTTTCTGGCCTATCATCTGCTTTCTTATTCTCAAAGCGTAATTTTAATTCCCGCGCCTATGTCCGACAAGCTGAATTTTCGCCCCGAATCCTTGACCATACTGGAAAACTATCGACTTTTGGTGCTGGAAGGCCCGGATGCCGTGGCTTTCATTCAGGCCCAAAGCATGAATGACGTAAAGGCGCTGAAGGATAGCCAGTGGCATTGGAATGGACTGTTAAACCCGAAAGGTCGCTTGATTGCGCTATTCGCCCTAGTTCGAATTCGCGCCGATTTGCTCTATCTGATCTTTCCAGACTTCCCCGCTGAAAAAATCCACATGCATTTGCAGCGTTTTATTTTCAGAAGCAAAGTGAAGATCCGTGTCGATACAGAAACGGTATTTGCCGCCGAAATGAACCCTGCATCGACTTCGGAGTTGCCCCGCGATTTCATTTCTGGCGATATCGAAAACGGTTTGGCATTGGATTTTTCATCCGGGAGCCTGTCGCGAAGGCTTTGGCTTCTTCCCAGGTTGACCGCCCTCGACTTATCCAGTGACGGAAACACCCAATGCCTGTGGCGTGATGCCGACATCGAACATGGCCTGCCACGACTGGATGAAAACCAGAGCGAACTTTGGACCCCACAAATGCTTAGCCTTGATCGCTTGCATGCCTTCAGCCTCAAGAAAGGCTGCTACCCAGGCCAGGAAATCGTTGCCCGTACCCATTATCTGGGCCAAGCCAAACGGCACACCCGGCTTATCAGAGGGCAACAGCTTGAGGCTGGAGCGGCGGTTTTTCGATCCGGTGAAAAGGTCGGCGAACTAATCTGCACTGACTCGAACCGAAATATCGGGCTGGCCATGCTCCAGAGCATCAACGATGGCGATCCATTGCAATGTGGTGAAAACGAAGTGAAACATTTACAAGCTTTAACAGGTTTACAGCGACCCAATTAGCATTTTGTGGCGCTTTCGTTAGCACAAATATTGGCTTAAGGCGTATTCTCTGCTATATCGAGTTTTGCATGAGTAGGAGGAACACTATGGAAAATCAAAAGATTAAACATGCTGGCTCATTGGCCGGTCTCGTCATGACCAGCCTAGCCCTGTTGTTTGGATCCATGCAGGCCAATGCTGCAACCTACACGCTCACGGTAGAACCCAACTATCCGACGGCGCAGGCCCAGGAGGTTTACAAACCTTTGCTGGGCTACCTGTCAAAGTCCACCGGTCATACTTTCGTCCTGAAAATCGCACCGAATTATCACGTGCATTGGCGAGACATGCGCGGCAAGGCCAAAGTCGACTTCACTTTCGAAGAAGCCCATTTCACCGACTATCGTGCAAAGCGCCAACGCATGATTCCGCTGGTGCGGGTGGTCGAGCCCACCAAATACACCCTGCTGATCAGTGACGAAATGGCCTCCGGTGGCGTACAGGGTTTGATCGGACACCGTATCACCAGCATGTCCTCGCCTAGCCTGGGGTATCTCCTGCTTGGCGAAATCTACCAAAATCCTATCGCTCAGCCCGAGATCAAATCCTTCGCAGCCAACTTGAAAGATGGTGTGGAAATGATCTTTGCCGGCGAATCGGACGGCGCCATGGTGCCAAGCTATATCGCCGATCAATACAGCAACTTGCAGCCTGCCATGGTCACCCGAGAAATGCCGGGGCGTGCTCTTTCGGCACATGAAGACGTGCCAGCCGATGTTCGTAAAGCCGTCAGCAACGCGATGCTTAAATTGCACCTCGACAACAATCTTTACGATGTGATCAGTGAAATCGGCACCGCAAAGTTCGTTCCGACCAACGCCGCCGCCTATGCGGGAAGCGAGCGACTGCTCAGTGCCGCCTACGGTTATGCGCCACCGCGTTATGCTACTTCGGCGCCGGCAAAACCAGCCACGGCCCCAGCTCCCAAGCCCAAGCCCTAGCCCTAGCATCAAATTATGCTTTCCAACAAAAACCCCAGGCATGCCTGGGGTTTTTTATTGATCTATGATGCTGCCCGATTCAGTTTTCGGTATCGAAATAAATGATGTCATTGGCATTGACGGCGCCCGATTGGCCCATGCTAATGGTGCCGGATTTACGTAAATGCAATTCGTCGCGATGCAGGCGCAGTTCGTCATCGTCTCCCAGCTTGACATAGGTCGCATTGGTCGATCGATCGGCGATCATGAAGTGGCCGCGTTTAAATTCGATCTGTGCATGGCTGCGGCTGACCCAATCAGCCTCGACGGTCAGATTGTTGGTGCCTTCACGACCCATCATGAAGGGTTCCGAGTTTTGGTCGAGATGAATAAGCTTGCCACGATGCCGTAATGTCAATTTCGATATGACATGATCGGCGCCCGGCAAATCCGACAGTTTGATGGCACTCTGAACCATGGTCATGCCTGACGTATCTTCTTGCCAGATAACGTCAACGATATCGATGGGAAACAGTTTTCCGTTAACCCTGGCTTTGCCTAGACTGCGGGTTTCAGGCATTTTGCCGGAGACAGACTTGGTCGTGCTTTGGGTGGTGACGATTTGTTCGCGCTTGGCCAGCGAGGCCATGCGGGCTGCGGTATTGACTGCATCGCCGTAAACATCGCCGTTTTCGTCGAGTGCTTCGCCGTAATGCAAACCGATGCGGATAGCCAGGTTATCGCGAACGAAATTGATATCCCGTGCCATCTTGCGCTGCATATCAACGGCGGCAAGTATGCCGTTCATGGCGCCCGGGAGCGTACACATGATTTCGTCGCCGATCGTTTTGATCACGCGACCGCCATGCTGCACGCAGATGTCCGACAAGGCCGTTAATACCGAAGAGATCAGGCGACGGGCTTCGACATCGCCTTTGGTTTCGAATATGCGCGTACTGCCGCTGACATCGGCAAACAAAATGGCTTGTGGACGTGATGAACTCATACCGTGAGTGTAAACCTTAGCAGGCGAGCTTGGCAGCTCTACGTGGAATATAACGAGGTTAAGCCAACTCCCCGGCCATGGCGACAATATCGGCCTCGCTGGGGATGACCAGAAATGCCGCACCCGCCAGAGGCGTATAGGTATCCTGGCCCACGACGCGCCTCAGCGGTTTCGCACCCTGCCCCGACTCGACTACCGCAGTAATGATGCCTTCACCTACGCCGGCGCTTCTGCGACCTTCGTCAACCACCATGATGCGTGCACATTCGGCCGCATGCTTGGCGATTTCGTCGGTATTGAGTGGCTGCAACCAGCGCAAATCAACGACCCGAACCTTCCATCCGTGATTCTTTTCGATATCGCGGGCGGCGCGCAGGCTCATCGGAACACCATTTCCGAATGTGAAAATCACCAGGTCTTTCGCGGTCGCGTCATAGACCCGTGCGGAACCTATCTCCATCGACTCTTCGGGTGAAGGGTATTGAGTTAGCCAAAGCCCGTCACCGGCTTCGTATAGATCCTTGGTCATGTAAAGGGCAATTGGCTCCAGGTAGGCGCAGACGCGACCATCGACTTTCGCCAGAGCCGTCATGCTGCGTAGCATGGTGGCGGCATCGTCGCCACGACTTGGGCAACCGACAACCAGACTGGGGATATCACGCAAGGCGGTAATAGAATTGTCGTTGTGGAAATGACCGCCAAAGCCGCGCTGATAACCCAGCGATGCAATGCGCATGACCATAGGATTCCTGAATTGGCCATTGCTGAAGAATTGGAGTGAGCAGGCCTCGCCGCGAATCTGATCGCAGGCATTGTGGAAATAGGCCAGATACTGGATTTCCGGCAATGGCATCATGCCCATGTTCGAGAAACCCTGGGCAAGGCCCAAAATCATGGTTTCATCAAGCAAGGTGTTGAATACGCGTGCGCCCTTGAACGACTTTTGCAGGCCTTTGGTGACGGTATAAACACCGCCTTTCTGGGCGACATCTTCGCCGAACAACAATGTCTCCGGATATTTGCAGAACAAATCGTGCAACGCGTTATTAATCTGGATTGCCATATGGCGCGGCGCCAGTTTTTCCGGCAGCTTGTCTTCGCCGCCAAAGACGGCAAGCCGCTTTTCGGCGTAATCCGTGCGTGCCGCTTCGACTTTGACTTTCTCGGGAGTATACGGAGCCAAAGGTGCCATCACGTCGGCCAGATTATCCAATTTTGGCAAGCTGTCGGCTTTGTCCGCCGCGGCAAAACAGAGCTTGCGCGTTGCTTCGTATTTCGCCAGCACTTCGTCTTTGCTCATCAGCCCGGAGCTCAGCGCGATCTCGGCCGAGCGCAACAGAGGATCACTCGCCTCCACGGCCATCAGCTCTTCAAAACTGCGCCACTCGATTTCGAAATCGGTACCGGCATGGCCCATGATGCGGGTCGTTTTGAGATGCAGGAACGTCGGACGACGCGTGGTACGGCAATGATTCACGGCGCGGGCAACCTGCTCGTACCCGCTGGCGATATCAAGACCATCGGCAAAGAAATAATCAAGCCCGGGTCGCTGCTGGAATGCATTGGCGATCCAGCCACTCGGTGTTTTTACCGAAATGCCTATGCCATTGTCTTCGCAGACATATAGAACCGGCGCGGGCAGTTTTTGGTATGCCGTCCACTGCGCGGTATTGAAGGCGGTTTGTGCGGTCGCATGATTACTGGACGCATCGCCGAAAGTACAAATGGCGATCGAATCTTCGGGAATCGGCAAGGTATGGCCAATTCGCTTGGCCTGCTCGATCGCTATTGCCGTGCCAAGCGCTTTGGGAAGGTGCGAAGCAATCGTCGATGTTTGCGGCAAAACCCACAATGGTTTACTGCCCCAGACCTTGTGGCGACCGCCGGAGATCGGGTCCTCTTTGCTCGCGGCGAAACTCAGTGCGGAATCCATGATGGGATCCATGCCCGGCAATTTGCGGAAACGCTCGGCCATAAAGCCGCCAGAACGATAATGCAGGAACGCCGGATCGGTGTGGCGCGTGAGGCGCGCGACCATCGCGTTGCCTTCGTGGCCGGAAGATCCAATCGTATAGAAAACCTTGTTTTGCACACGCAACACGCGCGCCATGAGATCCAGATGACGGCTGATCAGTTGCGATTCGAACAGGTCGGCAAAATCCCGGGCAGTACAAAGGCTGCCGGGCAAGATTTCTTCATCGGGCGTCGGTTTTCCATCCACATGGCCGGACCAGTTGTTGACGAATTCGATGAAGTTTTCATCGCAAACCAGAGCGCGGTTGACGTTTTTTTGGCGGGCAGGAATCAGTACGGGTTGGGCAGACATAGAAGTTTTATCTTTGTATTAATTTTCTTGAGCCACAAAGCCCGTTTGCAAGCGAACACGTTGCAACCAGTTTTGCAGATGGGGGTAACGCGACAAGTCGAAACCGCCGATGGCAGCATCGTGGGTGTAGGCAAACAATGCGATATCGGCAATCGAAAAGCCGCTTTCGACCAGATACTCCTGCCCGGCCAGATGCTTTTCCATGACAGCAAGCGCCTGATATCCGCGTTCGAGCAAACGTGGCAGATCGGCATGGCGAGCATGATCCTCCGGTAGATATTTTTTGATGAAACGGGCGACCGCGACGTAGGGCTCGTGACTGTACTGTTCGAAAAACAACCATTGCAGGATATTCGCCTGCAGCCATTTGTCTTTCGGGAACAGGTTCGTATCGCTGGCCAGGTAGCAAAGGATCGCATTCGATTCGGGCAGGTATTTGCCCTCTTCCGTTTCCAGCAGCGGAACTTTGCCGTTCGGGTTTTTGGCGAGATATTCCGGCGTGCGGGTTTCACCGGCAGCGCTGTTCACTTCGACCCAGCGATATGGCCCCGCCAATATCTCAAGCAACAATTGAACTTTGTAGCAATTGCCGGAAGATTTCATGCCGTAAATCGTGTTCATGGTTTACAGGCCCACTCGCTTGCGGTTTTCCGACCATTGCTCGCGCGTCTGTTGCCAGACTCCGACTTCGAGACTGATCGGCGCAGGCAACACTGCCTGCCGCTGATATTTCGATCCGAGCTTTTCGGCCAAGCCAATCGATGCAATGTTTTCGTCGAGGATGGTATGAATGACTTCGGACCAATTCAGATTTTCAAACGACCAATCGATCGTCGCGGCAGCGGCTTCGAGGGCGTAACCCTTGCGCCAATAATCGGCATGCAGGCCCCAGCCGACTTCGGTGCCTGGCCAGTCGAGCGGTTGCCAGGGCCCGA
>Ga0066401_1000053_pt1 | contig 11970 bp, 9 predicted proteins | sample LakWasMeta1_LOW4_2_FD_59488 | JGI IMG/M metagenome (GOLD analysis project Ga0066401, IMG submission 59488) | Freshwater sediment methanotrophic microbial communities from Lake Washington under simulated oxygen tension - Sediment Metagenome 1_LOW4 | ecosystem: Environmental > Aquatic > Freshwater...
TGCCGGAAAAAAAGTCGACCAGTTCGAGCTATCCATGAATCGGGCTGCAGAGAAGGCAATCCCGGCAGCGGCCGATATATTTGCCGATGCGGTCCGGCAAATGACCGTAAAGGACGCCATCAATATCGTTCGCGGGGATCAAGATGCAGGAACACAATTTTTTCGCCGCGCTACCGAAGACAAGTTGCGGACAAAATTCATGCCGATTGTGGCCGAGGCCACGGCAAAGACCGGAGTAACCAAACGCTACAAAGAGATGTCGGGGAAAAATTCCAGCGTCACGAAATTATTCGGTGGCGGCGAGTCGATAGATCTTGATCGCTATGTGACCGACAAGGCTCTGGACGGCTTGTATCACTATGTCGCCGAACAGGAAAAGCAAATTCGCAGGAACCCGACGCAGCAAAGCAGCGATTTGTTGCGCGAGGTGTTCGGAAAATAATCTTTAGCGCAATAGCAATACGACGCAATAAATCGCTGCCGCAAACCCGACAATCGTCGTAAAAAAACAGGTCAAGATCGCACTGTACAAGGCGAAACGGCTCATCCACCGCTGACGTGACGTCAGCGTGTGGTAATGGGTACCGAATGCGGTACCCGATGCAAGCGCGAACATGCCGGAAAACGCGGCTGAACCGGCCATCACGAAGGCCACGATCAGCCAAACCCACCAGATCGCGGCCATTTCCTGCAAAAAAACCAGAGCTTGCGCCATGGTGATTACTGCGCCTTCGCGGCGGCAACGGCAGCATCGACGGTGATACCGAAATGTTTGTACAAGGCATCAATCGGCGCCGAAGCACCGAAGCTGTCGATCCCGATCACGGCACCGTCAAGCCCGACATATTTGCGCCAGAAATCGGTAACGCCTGCTTCGATAGCGACACGTTTGCGGCATGACGATGGCAGAACCGATTCGCGGTAATCACGGTCTTGTTTGTCGAACGTATTGGTACTTGGCATCGAGACAACTCGTACCTTGATGCCATCGGCATGAAGCTGTCTGGCCGTTTGCATCGCCAGCTCGACTTCCGACCCGGTAGCGATCAGGATGAGGTCGAAATCGGCAGCATCATGCAGCACATAACCGCCACGCTCGATATTGGCCAGTTGCTTTTCATCGCGCGCCTGATGCGCAAGATTTTGACGCGAGAAAATCAGGCAGGTGGGACCGTCTTTTCTTTCGATCGCTTTTTTCCAGGACACGGCAGATTCGACCGCGTCACAGGGACGCCACAAATCGTTATTCGGGATATAGCGCAACGATGCCATGTGCTCGACCGGCTGATGGGTAGGGCCGTCTTCACCCAAACCAATCGAGTCATGCGTGAATACATGGATTGTACGCGCCGGTATCAATGCCGACATCCGCAATGCATTACGCGAATAATCCGAAAACACCAGAAAGGTCGCGTCGTAGGGCAAGAAGCCCCCGTGCAATGCCAAGCCGTTGCTGATCGCACTCATGCCGAATTCGCGAACGCCGTAATACACATAGTTGGCATCGGCATCGCTGGATGCGACCGACTTGCTACCCTTCCACAAGGTCAGATTCGAGTGTGCAAGATCGGCCGAGCCACCGATCAATTCCGGCAACAACGGAGCAAAGGCTTCAATTGCCATCTGAGAGGCTTTGCGCGAAGCAACGACCGGGCCATCGCTTTGCAATTTGGCGATATAGGCATCGGCATCGCCGGCAAATGTTTCAGGCAACACGCCGTGCGAACGACGAGTCAGTTCGGCGGCTTCGTTAGGAAATACTTTCGCGTAAGCATCAAAGACGCGATTCCATTGCTCTTCACGTACGAGACCGGAATTGCCTGCGCGCCAACCGGCGTAGATATTTTCGGGAATTTCAAAAGGTGCGTGTGGCCAATTCAATTGCGTCCGCGCCGCTTCGATTTCATCCTTGCCGAGAGGAGCACCATGTGCCGATTCCTTACCGGCTTTATTCGGCGAACCGAAACCGATGACGGTACGGCAGCAAATCAAGGTGGGCTTGCCGGTTTCCGCCTGCGCAGTTTTGACGGCCTGGATAATTTCATCGCTATCATGGCCATCGACTCCGCGGATGACTTGCCAGCCGTAAGCCTCAAAGCGCGCCGGGGTATTGTCGGTAAACCAGCCATCGGTGTTCCCGTCGATGGAAATTTTGTTGTCATCCCAGAAGCAAATCAGTTTGCCCAAGCCCCAAGTGCCCGCCAGCGAGGCCACTTCGTGGGAAATACCTTCCATCAGGCAGCCGTCACCTAAAAATACCCAAGTGTGATGGTCGACGATATTGAATTCGGGACGATTGAAGCGTTGCGCCAATAATTTTTCGGCAAGTGCGAAACCAACGGCATTGGCCAGACCCTGCCCCAGCGGACCGGTGGTGGTCTCTACGCCTGGTGTTTCACTGGCTTCCGGGTGTCCGGCTGTTTTGGAGTGCAGTTGGCGAAATTTTTTCAACTCACCAATGGGCAGGTCATAACCGGATAGATGCAAAAGCGCGTAATGCAGCATCGAGCCATGACCGTTGGATAAGACAAAACGATCGCGGTTAAACCACTTCGGATTATTCGGGTTATGGCTGTAAAAGTCGTTCCAGAGCACTTCTGCGATATCTGCCATGCCCATCGGCATGCCCGGATGACCGGATTTGGCGGCTTCTACGGCATCAGCCGCAAGAAAACGAATGGCATTGGCAAGATCGCGACGGGTCGGCTGGGTAATCGGCATGGGGCGGCTCATTCAGAAAAGGGCTGCCCGCAGGTCGTCGGGCAGCCTATTTTCTCAGAGACCGGCCGAGATGTCGCGATTGATTTTCTATCGACAAGCTGGTTTAGGAATGAAAAAAACGGCTTTACGCTGGTTCGGCAGGCTCTTGCGGCTCATTTTTGCCTATCAAGACCGAACCCACCAAATCCCCGGTCACATTTACCGTTGTACGGCACATATCCAGCAATCGATCAACGCCCAGAATCAGACCAATGCCCTCTGGCGGGATATGAAACATGGCCAGAATCATCACAATAACCGGTAATGAACCGCCCGGCACGCCGGCGGCACCAATGCCGCCAAGAATGCAAACGAACAGCACGGTAACCTGCTGCGTGATAGAAAGGTCGATCCCAAAGAACTGGGCCAGAAAAAGTACCGTCACCCCTTCAAACAAGGCGGTACCGTTCATGTTTGCGGTGGCACCCAAGGTACATACAAATCTTCCTACTCTGCGGGGAACGTTTAGACCCTCCTCGACCACACGGAGCGTGGTCGGCAGCGACGCACTACTCGATGATGTGGAAAACGCCGTCAACATCGCAGGTTCCGCCTGTTTGAAAAACCACAGGGGCGAAACGCCTCCGACAAACCTGAGCAATAGCGGAAACACGACAAACATGTGGATGCCCAATGCAGCAATCACGGTCAACACAAACCAGAACAACTGTTTGAGGACATCGGCACCCAACTTTGCAGTAAGGGTAAACAGTAAACAAGCAACGGCATAGGGTGCCAACTCGATAACCCAGGCAATCAACTTCATGCAGATTTCGTACAGGCCTTGCGTGGCATGGACGAAGGTGCGGGTGGCGTCGGAACGGATGACGGCGGCAGCAATACCAAATAACAAAGCCACTACCATCAGCGCAAGCAAATCGCCGTTGGCGGCAGCGGCGACCGGGTTGCTCGGAATCAGATTCAGAAGCAACTGCCCAAGTTCGGCGCCTTCGCTCTTGCCTGCAATCTCAGTGGCCTTGATGCTGCTCTCGCTGATCAGGCTCATGCCGAGTTCTTTTGATATGCCAACTCCAGGCTTAATAAGATTCACCAACGCCAACCCGATACTCACGGCGACACCCGTCACCACCAAGATGTAGATCAACGTTTTACCGCCAATGCGGCCAAGCGATTTAGGATCTCCGATTTCCACTACACCCAGCAACAAGGCGCTGAACACCAGAGGCACGACCAGCATCTTCAAGGTGTTGATAAACAGCTTCCCAACCGGCTCGGTAACCCAGCCAATAATATTTTCGACCAAGCCCGAGCCCGACAAGAATACGTTGGCGATCAAACCCAAAGTGATGCCGATAACGAACGCGATCAGCATTCGGGTATGGAGTGGCAACCCGGCTTTATTTTCTATCATTGGAATATTTGCACTCATGTAGTCACCCTGAAATTATGGCGAACCAATCAATTCTTTCGGTGCAACGCGAACATTTTTGATTTCGCCAGATTTCAGTTTCTGCATAAAGTCAGCCAGTTCACGCTTCACCACTGGGGCCAACAAATACATACCAATCACGTTCGGAATGGCCATCAGAAAATAAACGGCGTCGGAAAAATCCGCCAGACGCGAAAAGCTGACAATCGTGCCGATGGGCGTTGCAAGAATGAAGATGAATTTATATATGGTCGATACGGTTTTATTGTTGCCGAACAAATACATTGCAGCACGTTCGCCGTAATAGGCATAAGAGATCATGGTCGAATAGCCAAACAAAAATACCGCAATCGCCAACACGTAAGGAAACCAACTCACGACACTTCCGAAAGCGGCCGCAGTTAAAGCCACTCCATTGGGGCCAGCGCCAGGCACCGTTGCAACACCGGAAATAACAATAACCAGAGCGCTCATCGTGCAAATAATGACGGTATCGATGAAGGGCTCCCAAGTAGCCACCAGACCTTCCGTGACGGGATGCTTTGTTTTTACCGTGGAATGGGCAATGGCTGCCGTACCGATGCCCGCTTCATTTGAAAATGCAGCGCGACGGAAACCAATCAACAACACACCAACGGCACCACCCGCAACCCCTTGCGGCGTGAATGCGCCATTGATAATTGTCATGACAGCATCCGGCAAGTGTTCAATATTGACGCCAATGACCACCATGCCGCCGAGCAAATAAATTGCAGCCATCAAAGGGACCAGCTTGTCGGTGACGCTGGCAATTTTTTTCATGCCGCCGACGATGACAACACCGACCAGCAAGGCCAGAACCAGGCCGAAAAGCCAGCCATAGTCTTTCAATGGACTGACTTCTTCGCCGCCGGTAATCAGCATCAGAGCCTGCATCATGCCGTTCGACTGGAACAGATTGCCGGCGCCAATGGCACCACCGATGCAAAACAGGGCAAAAAGAAATCCGAGAGCTTTACCCAAAGGCGCGAGCTTTGGATATTCTTCCGTGATGCCGCGCGACAGGTAATACATAGGGCCACCTGAAATGGTGCCATCCGCATTCACCTGACGATATTTGACGCCGAGGGTGCACTCACAGAACTTCGATGCCATCCCCAGAACACCCGCGACGATCATCCAGAACGCCGCACCCGGACCACCCAGATAGATCGCAAGTGCTACGCCGGCAATATTTCCGAGACCCACTGTGCCCGAAAGTGCCGTAGCAAGCGCTTGAAAGTGGCTCGTTTCACCATCGGACTTGCCATCGCTATAGTCACCACGAATCAGGCGAAACCCGATAAGAAAACCGCGGAAGTTAATAAAGTTGAAATAGAAAGTACAAAACAGGGCAATTGCGATTAACCATCCGAGAATGAGCGGTACATCTACACCGCCGATCGAGACTGCACTAAAAACAGCCTTGGCAATTGCATCAGTCACCGGCAGCACGAAGGATTCAACCGTATGGTCAATGCCTGTCGATGGCGCAGCGGCATTTGCGAGCGAAGGAAGGAAAAGTGCAGACACGGCAAATGCCCGCAGTAGGAATGACTTCATCTGGATCCCCGAAACATGTGTTTAACGTGGCGTAAGCTTACACCATCGGGGCATTCGACAAACCCGTTCCACGGGCTTGTCAGCCTAATTCGCCAACAACTCTTCCAGTGTTTGCGGCTTGCCGATCAAATAGCCCTGTGCGTAGTCGCAACCCATATCTCGCAGCGCCTGAAGCATTTCCTCGGTCTCGATGCCTTCTACTACGATGTCGGCATCTATGGCTTTTCCCATGGCAACAATGGCTTCGACAATCGCCATTGAACGGGGATGTTCAAGCATGCTGCGGGAAAACGCCTGATCCACCTTCATGGTATCGAATGCCAGCCGATGCAGATGCGTCAAGTGTGAATGACCTGTTCCGAAATCGTCCAATGCCACCTTGATTCCGTGGCTATGGCACAGCGATATGACCTTCTCTACCATCTCGTAATTCAATGCCTGACTTTCGGTAATTTCCACTTTCAGGCTCCCTTGCGGCAAGCCGGCGGCATCGACCCTGGCAACAATGCGCTCTATTAAACCTGGATGCGATAGTTGCCTTGCCGAGACATTTACTGCGATGAAGGGTTTGGGGTCGGCACCGTTTTCAATAAATGTTTTAACCGCGGCGCACGCGGTATCGAAAACATATTCCCCGACAGGGACTATTAGCGAAGTTTCTTCCGCCAAGGCAACGAACTCGACCGGTGATATAGGGCCGCGTTCGGGATGATTCCACCGCACCAGTGCTTCGTAACCAGCAATTTTGTTGGTCGGCACATGCAGCAATGGCTGATATCGGACATCAAGCCCGCCCGTATTCAATGCTTCGCGCAATTGCGATTCAAGCCGGATCTTGCCCACCCCCAGTGCCTCGGAGGCGGTGACACCATTATCCTGTATCAGCTTTTTCCCCTGCATGGCAGCAAGAGCGCCGCGGTACCGTTTCAACTGGCCTTCAAGCAGCGCTCGTATGATGGGGTCGGTACTTGCAAGCCGCTCGGATATTTGCGTGCGATCAATTTGGAAAAGTACACAGTCGGTTAATGCCCGCGCTGTGGCAGTTCGAGGCGCATCATCGATGACAGCCATCTCACCCAGCAGGTCCCCTGCCAATAGCTTGCTTAATATCAGGATTTCCCCGTCGCGAATTGTTGAAATTTCAATTTCGCCGGATTCAATCAGAAAAGCGACTGTTGGCGAATCTCCTTCACTAAACAGTATTTCATTGATGGATAAATGAATGCGTTCCATAGGTATCGCCTGCAAAGTAACGAGAATTGTCGATGACTATCATACAAAACAATAGGGCCGCATATGCGGCCCTATTGTGTACATGCTCAGACCTATTTATTAGCGGCGTGAAGTCTGTAGAACAGTCGGTGTAATGAAGATCAACAGTTCAGCCTTGGATTTGCTCTTGCCCTTTTTCTTGAAGAAGTTACCCAAGAAAGGGACATCTCCGAGGAATGGCACTTTGCTGATATCTTCCGTGCTTCTGATTTCATAGACGCCACCCACCACAACTGTCTGGCCATTTTCGACAAGAACAGCCGTATTGATTTCGCGTTTATTAATTTGGGGCACATCACCTGCGGAAGTTGAAACAAACCCGCTGATGTCATCCTTTTTCAGGGCGATTGACAAATACACACGACCATCCTGTGTGATGGTTGGCGTGACTTTAAGTTCGAGCAATACATCTTTGAATGCGACCGTCGATTGCGCCTGCGCACCGCTACCGCTGGTTCCAGGAGTAGATGTCGTATAACCGACTTCCTGACCTTGCCTGATAATGGCCTCTTTCTGGTTACTGGTGATCACGCGAGGATTGGACACGATCTCGCCGCGACCATTTTTTTCCAAAGCACTCAGCTCTAGATCAATAGAGTGACTACCGGCAAGAATCGATACGCCTAATGTAGCGGCATCCGCTACGGCAAAATCACTTGTTCCAATGCCATTGACGGTATTGCTTGGATTGGTCTGTGTTGCATCGACTGAAAACTTCGAGCCCAAATCCCTGGCAAAGCTTTCGTCGGCTACGACAATACGTGCCTCAATCAGGACTTGATCAACCGGGCGATCGATGATTGCCAGCAAAGCCTTAACTTCCTGAACTTTCTTGGGAATATCGACTAACAACAGTGTGTTGGTACGGTTGTCAAAACTGACACTGCCGCGCGATGACAGGAAGCCTTTTTCTTGCTGACCACCACCAGCACCCCCAGCACTACCACCGCCAGAACCTGTCTTGCTGTTTTCGGTGAGCAATTTTGCGATATCTTCTGCATTGCCATAGTTAATCGCAATATATTCAGTCACGGTTTCAGCACGGGTTTCCAGTGCAATCCGTGCATCTTCACGAGCTTGCTCATAGGTAGCCAGCTCTGCCTGTGGACCAACCCAGACGACGTTGCCGTCACGACGCTTATCCAAAGACTTGGCGCGCAGCACGATATCCAGCGCCTGATCCCATGGCACATTGATCAAACGCAAAGTCAAATTACCGGTAACACTGTCGGAAGCAACGATGTTGAGGCTGGATTCTTCAGCAATCAGCTGCAATACCGTACGAACAGGAATATCCTGAAAATTAAAGGTAACTGCTTTACCGGTATAGCGCTGAGTACTGGAGCTTGAAACTGCCCCTGATGCAGAACGCGATACGGCCGTCTTGTTTGCAGCCATTTGAATGGTACGTTTTGGTGTAACTTCAATGATGTACTCGTTGCCCGTTTGATAGGCCATCGTATCGTTATTACCGGCTGTATTAATTACCAAGCGTGTTCCACCCGCATTCGAATTGGGTTCCAAGCTCGATACGGGAGTCGCAAAATCCGCAACATCGAGTTTGCGACGAAGTTTTTCGGGAATTTGCGCATTGCTGACATCAACAACGATGCGGTTACCCTCGTTGCGCATATCGGCATTCGCTGAGTCACCGTCAAATTTCAAGATGATACGCCCAGCTCCATTTTCACCACGGCGAAAATCGATGTTTGATACGGAAATAGTGCTTGCGGATCTTTTTTGAGGGTCATTGCCCGAAGCCATTCCAGCTGCCGCTCCACCGACCGTGCCTGCATCGACGGTGACAACGAGAAGATTTCCGTTGCTGCGGGTGGTGTATCCGGCAGGCCTGAACAAATCAACGACTACGCGTGTCCTGCCACCGGCCTCGGCTGCGGACACGGCGGAAGTAGCTCCTGCACCAACGGCAACACGACGGGCACTTAAGCCGTTAGTGGTATCCGGCAAGTCAATTGCAATTCTCGGAGGACTATCAGTAGTGAAGGCTTGTACATCACCCACTGGCTCGGCGAATTGCAAAGTAATGTCTACCTTGCCTCCGGGCGCAGATGCGTATCGAACATCTTGGAGGACATTCGCGGCCATCGCGGGCATGACAGCTAGCAGGCCTAAAGCCAGTAGTGCCACGGTGTTCATCCATGTACGTGGCGTATTCATGCTCACTCCGTTATTTGTCTTTGTGGTCATTATGCTATCCCCCAATCAATTATCTTCTAGGGCTATTTTGGCTTGGCGCTCTAACCAACCGCCGGCCCCGTCTGGAACAAGTTCTACCAACTCAATCCGATCTTCATAAACTGCTATCACCCGGCCATCGTTCTGTCCCAGGTAATTCCCTGGTCGAACCCTGTATGTGACCTTGTCGGGTGCCGTGAGTAATCCTACGAGAGACTTGCCCGAACCCAAGGTCCCAGCCATGTTGAGACTATCGAGGGGAAAGGCTTCGAGCACTTCCTTGCGCCGATCGGGATCAGGCCTTGGGCCACTGCCTGCATTATCCCTGTCAGGAACAGGCGGCGAGAATGGATCGCGTAAATCCTGCGCTGCATATTCAAATGATTCGAACTGCTTCATCACTGGCAACGGCTCAAGCGGCGGTGCCGGCTCTGCCTTCACTTTTGCCACCCATGCCCGCAAATCGGAATCCCCGCGCGTACATGCCGCGACATTCAACGCCAGGCTGCAGACCAGAAAGAATTTAAAATAGGACTTCATATTCTTCTTCATTTGGCCGCTCCGGGAGCTGCTGGAGGTGTAGTTGCAGCTTCGCCGCCACTTTCGTCTTCTTCAGATAGATAACGATAAGTCTTCACTGTACCTTTCAGTTCCAACGAAGGATCAGTTGCACTTTTGGGCTTCAGAGAAATATCGTGCATCGTCATGATGACAACACGCGGCAAGGATGCAACCCCGCTGACGAAAGCTCCGAACTGATGATAGTTACCAACCATTCTCAGATTAATAGGCTTTTCAGCGTAGAACTCACGCTTGGTTTCAGGCAATGGCTCGAAAAGTTCGTTGTTAATGCCGGTCGCCAAGGCAGTTTGCGAAATATCGACAATCAAGTCAGGCATTTCGTTCTTGCTCGGTAATTGACGGAGCATTTGTTTCAACATTTGCTCCATTTGTACCAACTGAAGCTTGAGCGGTTCGAGATTCGCCGCTTTTCCCTGCTTTTCTTGCAGAGTGGTTTTCAATGTAGCTTCAGTCCCTTCAAGAGTTTTCAATTGCTCCTGCCTTGAACTGATCATTGTGTACCAGGCAAGGAACAGGATTATCAGACCAATAAATACGCAAGCGACAATCTTGGCCGGAAAAGGCCACGCCCCGATATTGTTGACATCCAGCGAACTGAGTTCAAATTTCTTCTTACTCATTTTGCAGTCTCCCCGCCAGCGCTAGTTTCAACTTCGCAATTATCCGTAATACTCTCGTCGGCTGGTGAAGCAGCAGCAGGAGCTGCTCCCGCTGCCACAGCGGTGCCCGAAGCGGCAGCGGAACTTTCCGTTGCCGTGTTTGGATTGCGTATGGTAGTTACGAGGATGAATTGATATGGCAACCCCTTATCTCCGCCTTTCGCTTCGATAATGGTGAGTTCTGGCTGCCCCATCCAACCGGAAACTTGCAGATTTCTCATATAGGCACTGACGCGGGCATTGGATTGCGAACTGCCATTTACCGTCAGTTTATTGCCGTTTTGCTCAATGCCCGTCAGCTTTACGCCATCAGGAATCGTTCTGACAAGATCGTCAAACAAATGCACCATTAGCGAGCGCTGGCCTTGCAAGCATTCAATTGCTCTCTTGCGTGAAAGCAGGTCCGATTTTTTCTTGTCCAGCCCTTCGATCTCGACGAGTTGTTTTTCAACGTTCGCGATTTCTGTATTCAGGTAGGTGTTGCGACCTTCCTGGCCGCGAATTTGTCCGTTGTAATACAGCACTATCAGAAAGCTCAAGCCGGCAGCGATGACGGCAGCCAATCCCAACATGGTGCCGAATTCTTTCTGCTTTTGTTTGCGGCGTTCGGCTCGCCACGGCAATAGATTGATTTTGGCCATTAGTCAAAGCTCCTCAGCGCAAGCCCGCAAGCAATCATCAAGGCAGGAGCATCCTGTGCCAATGCATGCGCTTGAACTCTTGGACCCAATGACATATTGGCCAGTGGATTTGCCATGACAGTTGGAACTCCGATTTGCTCTTCAACCAATTGGGCAATTCCGTTGATTGAAGCGCAACCGCCAGCCAATACAATTTGATCGACTCGATTGAAATCACTACCGGCATAAAAGAACTGCAGAAGCCGACTGACTTGCTGAACCATAGCTTCCTTGAAGGGCTCGAGCACCTCGATTTCGTAACTTTCAGGCAATCCGCCCTGACGTTTAGCCTGTCCGGCTTCGTCATAGCTCAAACCGTAGCGACGCATAACTTCATCAGTCAATTGCTTTCCGCCGAATATTTGTTCGCGGGTGTAGATGCTGCGCTGGTTACGCAAAACATTAAGCGTTGTCATCGTGGCACCAACGTCCACCAACGCCACAACAGCATCGCGAGGAACAGATAGTTGGTCAGAGACGAGCTTGAAAGCGTTTTCCATGGCGAAAGCTTCGACATCGACGACTTTCGCCGTCAAGCCACCCAGCTCGAGGGCCATCTGGCGAACTTCGACATTTTCGGTTCGCGAGGCGGCCAGCAATATCTGGACCATTTCGGGGTTGTTGGGAACCGGCCCCAGCACCTCAAAGTCCAGACTGACTTCGTCAATGGGATAAGGAATGTAGTTCGACGCTTCAACCTGAACCTGATCCTCAAGCTCTTCTTCTTCCAAATCACCCTGCATAGGGATGATTTTGGTGATGACGGCAGAGCCTGATACGGCTGCCGCGCCATGCTTGAGCTTGGTACCAGAGCGGGCTACAGCGCGCTTGATTGCCTCACCTACCGCCT
>Ga0066401_1000061_pt1 | contig 11628 bp, 7 predicted proteins | sample LakWasMeta1_LOW4_2_FD_59488 | JGI IMG/M metagenome (GOLD analysis project Ga0066401, IMG submission 59488) | Freshwater sediment methanotrophic microbial communities from Lake Washington under simulated oxygen tension - Sediment Metagenome 1_LOW4 | ecosystem: Environmental > Aquatic > Freshwater...
CCCTGGCCCAGCCATTCACCGCTTTGGGTGATAACCGCTTGTCCGTCCTGCAAGGAAGACTGCATGCGCTTTGCAGCCTCCGCATTTTCAGCCACCAGAATATTGGCTAATAAGCGTTTTACGGCCGTTGGCCCCTGCACTTTTGCCGCCAGTGAATTGGCATCGAATGCATGGTCGTTTTGTTCGGAAGAAACCAGCGCAACGCGACCTTGCGACAGGCTGGACAATGCATCCACCCATTGCTCGGGTGCATCGACAGTCACGGCTTCCAGTAAGCTACCCAACACGGTTTCAACGGCGGTTTCCCAGCCTGCTTCCACTGTCAGGGCTTCGCCCAATCGTTTATTGCCTTGAATGTCCTGCGCTTTCAACCAATCGAGTGCGACATTTTTTTCTTGACCGAGAGCGGCATGCTGCAAGGCTTCCAGCGACGCCAAACGTCCGCGAGCGGTTTGAATTTGCTTGCGGGTTTCCGATAATTCGTTCTGGCCGGCACGTTGCTGTTCCTGCAAGGTCGTCAAATTGGCCTTGCGGGCTTCCAATTGCGCCGACAGTTCATCGAGGCTGGCTTTTTTGCTGTCGTGCTCGACCGTCATGTTCTCCAGAGCAGATACGATGGCATCGGTATCGAGGCCAACCCGCTCATTCGAGAGAATTTCGCTGCGCTTGGCAGCATCCAGTGTCTGCTTTTCTAGATATTCGATTTTGGTACGTTCAACGTCTGCCCAACGTGCGGCTTCGGAATGATTGCGGGCATAGGCATCCCAGCGCGTTTGCCAATCCTGCAAGGCTTGTTCTGCATTACGCAGAGCTTCCTGGCGACCGGCATCTTCATCTTTCAACGCTGCCAGTTTCGGCTCGGCTTCGGCGTTTGCAATGGCGAGCTCGCTCATCTGCATTTCGTCGCCGGTAATGTGTTCTCCGATTTGCGCGAATGCGGTCTGGGCTTCGATTCTGGCGGTTTCCAGACGCTGGGTCAGTTCACGCTGATGCTGGATCTGTTGCTCGATCCGAGCCAATTCACCGCTGACGCGATAACCTTCGGCTTGCACCTTGCCAAGGTTTTCACTCGCTTCGGTATGCTGGCTGCGGCAAGTTTCGATTTCGGCTTCCGCGCTGCGTTGTGCCGCCAGAATTTCCTGAAGTTTCACTTCATCGGCCGTCAGCGATTCACGCAGGGCGCTCGATTCGCTATCGAGACGGCGATATTCGAGTGCTTTTACCTGGGCATCTTTTTCGCGGCGGTCCACCTGAAGTGCCTGGTACTGTTCAGCTGCACGCGACTGGCGCTTGAGATGCTCGAGTTGCTTGTCGATTTCTTCGCGCAAGTCATTCAGACGATCCAGATTTTCACGGGTCGACTTGATGCGTGATTCGGTTTCCTTGCGGCGTTCCTTGTATTTCGAAATACCGGCCGCCTCTTCAAGGTAAACACGCAGATCTTCGGGCTTGGCTTCGATGATCTGGCTGATCATGCCCTGCTCGATGATGGAATAGCTGCGGGCACCCAAACCGGTACCCAGAAACAGATCGGTGATATCGCGCCGACGGCAGCGAGCGCCATTTAAATAGTAATTGGACTGACCATCGCGGCTGACGCTGCGCTTGACCGAGATTTCAGCGTAGCGAGCATATTCGCCGCCAACGGTACCTTCGGAGTTATCGAAAATCAGCTCGACGATGGCCTGACTTACCGGTTTACGGGTCGAGGAGCCCGAAAAAATCACGTCGGTCAACGAATCGCCACGCAAACGGCTGGCCGAACTTTCGCCCATAACCCAACGGACGGCATCGATAATATTGGATTTGCCGCAACCATTCGGACCCACTACACCCGTCATATTGGTGGGGAGATGCATAACGGTAGGGTCAACGAAGGATTTGAAGCCAGAGAGCTTGATGGTGGAAAGGCGCATTGTTTTAAACACTCATCGGGTTGCCCAGCACAAAGCCGGCACTGGGGCGAGCCCCAGCAATAAAATTAATATCCGCAATATCAATAGCTTATGACGATAAGTTCAGGCGAACTACTAGCTATGTTGCGGCGACCGGAGGTGAGTATAGCAGCGTCAAAGCCGAGTATCAGGGCTTTGTGAAGGGCGAACTTGAGGGCAAATACGGGGCTAGACTTCGTTCGTGCTTAAAGCTTTGATTGATAAGGCATGGATATCGGTTTCCATGAGATTGCCGACAGCGGCAAACACCATCCGATGACGTGCAAGAGGCAATTTTCCGGTGAATGCCGAACTGACTATATGAACGTCGAAATGGCCTCGGCCATCACGCGCCCCGGCATGGCCGGCGTGACGATGGCTTTGGTCGACAATGTCCAGACTTTCCGGATTCAGAGCGGTTTCTATCGCTTGCCGGATTTTATCGATTCGTGTGCCGGACCCGCTCATGGAAACACCAACTTGAACGGCCGGATTTCCACTTTCGCGTAAACACCCTCATGCAAATAGGGATCTTCAAGCGCCCAAGCCTGCGCCTGTTGCAGATTGTCAAACGAGGCAACAATCGCACTGCCGGTGAAACCGGCTTGCCCGGGGTTTTCTGAATCGATGGCCGGCAACGGGCCAGCCAATTTCAAACGCCCTTGATCCGCCAAGGCCTGCAGACGGGCCAGATGAGCCGGCCTTGCGGCCATGCGGTTTTCCAGCGAATTTTCAACATCGGTGCCGATAATCAAATACCACATAAATTTCCTATCCGATTGACGCGCTGGCTTTTTGGGCCAGCAATTTATATTTCATCCAGACGTAGCGGGTATGCAGCCAATGATAATAAGAACCTTGCCTGCCATCCAGAAAACCGCCACGGAAAACATAGTTCTTGAGCAGGTAGAAAGCAGCATGAAAGCCAGCCTGCCCAGCATAGGCTTTTTTGGCTTTTTGCGCATTTTGTTCGGCAAAAAGAGCCGCATAACGGTCAAGTTTGTCGGAATATTCCTGATAACTTCGGGCCGTATCGTGCTGGATTCGAATTCCGGCAGATTTCACGGTTCGATTTTTCAGATCCAGTTTTTCATGCACCTGAGCAGGAAGGTAGCGCAGGTTATTGCGAAAGATACGTTCGACGGGCTCTTTTTCACGTCCGCCGAATGACAGCGACTTGCCTAAAAAAAAAGTCTGCCGTTCGCAGTTCCAGACGTCCGCAGTTTCAAACCGGGGCGATGCCATCAGGCTTTTCAGCAACTCGATATCTTCGTCCTCACACCATTCATCGGCATCCAGCAAAAAAATCCAGGGCTGTGTGGCAAGTGCGATGACAGCGTTTTTCTGCGCGGAAAAGCCGAGCCAGTCCTGGTGTTCGACTCGGGCGCCGGCATCACGTGCGAGTTTTACGGTTTCGTCGCTCGAACCCGAATCGAGCACGATCACTTCCCGGCATACTTTCAATAACGAGCCAACACAGCGAACAATGCGATCGGCTTCATTTTTCGTAATGACGACACCGCTGAGAGGGAGTTTTGAAAGCATATGTCGATTATGAGTGAAAATTCGTGCGAAGGATAACATCCTGAAAATCTGCAAACAGCGTCAAAGCAGATGCAAATAGCGGTAAAAACTTCAAAAAAGTGCCTAACGGGCAAAGCAAAAGACAAAGAATTCGGGCATAATATCAAGTCTCAAACGCGGCGTTTCCGTTTGATTGACAAGACAATCACTTCAGCCAATCCCTTTCAGGAGCCCTCCATGTCCGACTCCTTCGCCACACGCGACCTACTCAGCGTCAATGGCAAGTCTTACACCATCTATTCGCTGGCAAAATTAGGCCAAAAATATAATCTGGCCCGCCTGCCCTATTCAATCAAGATTCTGGTCGAAAACCTCTTGCGCTGTGAAGATGGCGTATCGGTGACCAAAGAATCCATCGAAGCGATCGCGCAATGGGATGCGAAGAAGGAACCGGATACCGAAATCGCGTTTATGCCGGCCCGTGTGGTTCTGCAGGATTTCACCGGCGTACCTTGCGTGGTCGACTTGGCCGCCATGCGTGATGCGGTGGTAAAACTCGGCGGTTCAGCATCGAACATCAATCCGTTGATCCCCTCGGAACTGGTCATCGACCATTCCGTGCAGGTCGATGTTTTCGGCAAAGCCAGCGCACTGGATGAAAACGGCGAAATCGAGTTCGCCCGCAACGGAGAACGCTACAGTTTCCTGCGCTGGGGCCAAAAAGCCTTCAATAATTTCAAAGTCGTACCGCCGAACACCGGCATCGTGCATCAGGTCAATCTGGAAAATCTCGCGCGCGTGGTGATGGAACGCGAAATCGACGGCGTGCTGCACGCCTTCCCGGACACCGTGTTCGGTACTGACTCGCACACCACGATGATCAACGGCCTTGGAGTACTCGGCTGGGGCGTGGGCGGTATCGAAGCGGAAGCGGCGATGCTCGGCCAGCCCAGCTCGATGCTGATCCCTCAAGTGGTCGGTTTCAAACTGACCGGCAAATTGCCTGAAGGTGCCACCGCTACCGATCTGGTTCTGACCGTCACCCAAATGCTTCGCAGCCTTGGCGTGGTCGGCAAGTTCGTCGAATTCTATGGTGACGGCTTGAACCACCTGCCGCTCGCCGACCGCGCCACGATTGCCAACATGGCACCGGAATACGGCGCCACCTGCGGCATTTTCCCGGTCGATAACGAAGCACTGAACTATCTGCGTCTGTCGGGTCGTGAAGAAACCTTGATCAACCTGGTCGAGGCCTATGCCAAGGCACAGGGTCTGTGGCGTACCGACGAAGAAGCCGAATACAGCGCCACCCTGCACCTGGACATGGGCACGATCCTGCCATCGCTGGCCGGACCGAAGCGTCCTCAAGACCGAGTCTTGTTGACCGACATGAAAGCCAACTTCAATACGAATCTCGCCGGTTTGATCAGCAACCGCAAACCTCGTGCCGAAACCGTTGAACGCTTCGACACCGAAGGCGGCGATCAACCGCAAGCCGAACATCTGGCCACTAAACCAAAATCCAAAATCCGCATCAAGGACCAGGACGCCGAATTGGGCGACGGTTCGGTCGTCATCGCCGCGATCACTTCCTGCACCAATACCTCCAACCCGGCCGTCATGCTGGGTGCCGGCTTGTTGGCACGCAATGCGGTGAAAAAGGGCCTGAAGGCTGCCCCATGGGTAAAAACCTCGCTCGGCCCAGGCTCGCTGGTGGTCACCGATTACCTCAAGAAAGCTGGCGTCATGGCGGATCTTGAAGCACTTGGCTTCTACACCGTAGGCTACGGCTGCACCACCTGCATCGGCAACTCCGGTCCGTTGCCGGACGAAGTTTCCAAAGGCATCGCCGATAACGACTTGGTAGTGGCTTCGGTATTGTCGGGCAATCGCAACTTCGAGGGCCGCGTGCATCCGGAAGTCAAAATGAATTATCTGGCATCGCCGCCATTGGTCGTTGCCTACGCACTGGCCGGTACCGTCGACATCGACCTCTCGCAAGATGCACTGGGCACCGATCAAAACGGCAATCCGGTCTATCTGAAAGACATCTGGCCGACCACGCAGGAAATCAGCGACACGATTGTTGCCACGATCGGTCCGGACATGTTCAAGAAAAACTATGCCGACGTGTTCAAGGGCGATTCGCGCTGGAATCAAATCGCGTCGCCGGACGGCGAAAGCTATGCCTGGGGCGAAGACTCGACCTACATCAAGAACCCGCCTTACTTCGACGGCATGAGCATGTCGGTCGGTACGATTGATGATATCCACGGCGCCCGCGTTCTGGGCCTGTTTGGCGACTCGATCACCACCGACCACATTTCGCCCGCCGGCAACATCAAGGCCAATTCACCTGCAGGCCGTTACCTGCAAGGACGTGGTGTTGCTCCCACCGACTTCAATTCCTACGGTTCACGCCGCGGCAATGATGACGTGATGGTGCGCGGCACCTTCGCCAATATCCGTATCAAGAACCTGATGCTGGGCGGCGAAGAAGGCGGCAACACCATTCATTACCCAAGCGCCGAAAAGCTGGCGATCTACGATGCGGCCGTGAAATACCAGGCCGACAAGGTGCCGCTGGTCGTGATGGCAGGCAAGGAATACGGTACCGGCTCATCGCGTGACTGGGCAGCAAAAGGCACCATGTTGCTGGGCGTGAAGGCCGTGATTGCGGAAAGCTTCGAACGCATCCACCGCTCGAATCTGGTCGGCATGGGCGTTCTTCCACTGCAATTCAACGAAGGCGAAAATGCACAATCGCTGGGCTTGAAAGGCGACGAAGTGATCTCGATTACCGGCCTGCAAGACGGTGCCGGCAAGGTAGCGAATGTCCTTGCTACTCGCACCGATGGCAGCAAGGTCAACTTCACCGCTCAAGTGTTGCTGCTGACGCCGAAAGAAATCGAATACTTCCGCCACGGCGGTATTCTGCATTACGTGTTGCGTCAGCTTGCCGGCAAGAAAGCAGCTTGACCCTTACGGCCTGGTAATCAACAAAAAAGCGGCCTAGGCCGCTTTTTTGTTGATCCAATCACAGGGTTGGCTTCCAGGATGCCGAAATCAGTTGCCACTCGTCGCCCTCCTGGCGCCAGCCAGTCTGCACCTGATAAATCTGGCCGCGGTCCGGCAATAAGCCCTGGCCGCCACTCAGTGCAAGCGTAAAACTCACCGTCGCACGGTCCTGCATTATCTTCACGTCGAGCGGGCCCGTCTGGATGCCGATATCTTTATTCTGAAGCCAGATCAGTTGAACGTATCGTCGGAAACTCTCGCGATCCAATCCGTCTGTACCGGAAAAATCTTCGGCGAAAAAATCGAAAAATTCACCCGCATCCTTCTTGGCCGCTGCTTGCTCCATTTTTCCGATGGTATCCCGCAAAGCTTGTTCGGGCGCCGGTTTCGAGCAACCCGAGAAACTTAAACACGCACCCACAAGCAAACATGCGAACCATTGGCCAGCGCGCTTGCCAGCACTTCGGGGGTATGCTCCAATCGGGTTAACAGATACGCCCGAAAAAGGGCGCGCAAAGTGCGTGAAATTCAGGGAGATATATCGCATGAGTCAAGATCGTCCGTGGTTGTCGAGTTATCCGAAAAATATTCCAGCCACCATCAATGTCGATGAATTTCCGTCCATCGTCGCAGTATTGAAGAATGCATGCGACAAGTACAGCGATAATCCTGCATTTTCGAATTTCGGCAAGACAATCTCTTATGCCGACGTCGACCGCCTGAGCACGCAGTTTGCCAACTATTTACTGCATGAGCTCAAGCTCAAGAAGGGTGATCGCGTCGCCTTGATGATGCCGAACATTCTCCAGTATCCCGTTGCCATTTTCGGCGTGCTGCGCGCCGGTTTGACGGTCGTCAATACCAACCCGATGTACACCGCCCGGGAACTCAAGCACCAGCTGATCGATTCGGGCGCCAAAGTCATCGTGGTGATGGAAATGTTTGCCCATACGGTTGCCGAAGTCGTCAAGGAAACCGATATACAGCAAGTCGTTACGACATGCATCGGCGACATGCTGGGCTTCCCGAAAGGGCCACTGATCAATTTCGTATTCAAGCACATTAAAAAAGCGATTCCCGACTACGACCTGGCTGGTACGATCTCATTCAACGCAGCTCTATCGGCGGGTGCCAAACACCAATTACCGACTATCGATATCCGTTCGTCCGATATTGCATTCCTGCAATACACGGGCGGGACGACGGGGGTCGCCAAAGGCGCCATGCTGACCCATCGAAATCTCGTGGCGAATATGCAACAGGCCTCGGCATGGATCGGCACCAATGTAAAACCGGGCAAGGAAATCATTATTACGGCCTTGCCGCTTTACCACATCTTTGCGCTGACCTCGAATTGTCTGGTCTTCATGAAATTTGGCGGCTTGAATTATCTGATTACCAATCCACGCGACATGGCCGGCTTTGTCGCAGAACTCAAAAAAGTACGCTTCACTGCCATCACCGGCGTCAACACTTTGTTCAATGGTCTGCTGAACACGAAAGGCTTCAATGAAATCGACTTTTCAAGCATGCATCTCTCTCTGGGTGGCGGCATGGCGGTTCAACGTGCCGTTGCCGAAAGATGGAAAAAAGTCACGGGTGTCACTCTGGTCGAAGCTTATGGCCTGACCGAAACCTCGCCTGCCGCTTGCATGAATCCACTAGACATGGCCGATTACAACGGCGCCATCGGCCTACCGATTCCATCGACCGATGCCTGCCTTATGGATGACGACGGGAAATTGGTTGCGCTAGGTGAAGCAGGTGAACTTTGCATTCGCGGACCACAGGTGATGGACGGTTACTGGCAACGCCCCGAAGAAACCGCAAAAGTAATCGATGCCGATGGCTGGTTGCATACCGGCGATATCGCGAAGATGGATGCCAACGTATATTTCTATATCGTCGATCGCAAGAAAGACATGATTCTCGTCTCCGGTTTCAACGTATATCCTAACGAAATCGAAGACGTCATTGCCACGATGCCACAGGTTCTTGAAGTGGCTGCCGTCGGTGTTCCCGATGAGAAATCCGGCGAGGCGGTCAAGGTGGTCATTGTCAAAAAAGATCAGTCGCTGACAGCGGAGCAGGTAAAAGCTTTCTGCAAGGAAAATCTGACGGGATATAAACTCCCGCGTTTCGTTGAATTCCGAACGGAACTGCCGAAAACCAATGTGGGAAAAATTCTCCGGCGCGAACTCCGGGACGCTCCAAAAGCCAACTAAATTGAAGCTCCGTCACAGAAAGCCCGGCTCGCCGGGCTTTCTCCTTATGGGCTTGTGCAGTGTAAAAAATGCGGGTGTATAGTCGGCTTGCCCTCAAATACGGGTCGTCTGCCCCCCTCTGCACTACTCTATATCGGAGTCGATTATGTCCCTTCTTGAACGCTTACAGCTCAACGATCATCCCTCTTTCGTCCGACACGAAACTCATGAAATGCAAGGCGCCGATTGGTGCTTCATGCATTCTGAACCCGCTTCCAATTATCACCCGTGCTTTTCAATCGATTTGCTTAATGGGTTGAAACAAAGCCAGGAACATATTCGCCAACGACTCGCTTCGGACAGTGATCCGAAAGCACGCATTCATCATTTGGTGCTGGCGTCGGATGCCAACGTATTCAATCTGGGTGGCGACCTAAGACTTTTCCATAAGCTCATTAAGCAAGGCAATCGAGGTCAATTGCTTAGCTACGCAAAACTCTGCGTCGAGGTTGCCTACAACTTTTCACGCCTCTATGAAGACAGGGTGCACAGCATTGCCGTCATACAGGGCGATGCACTTGGCGGCGGCTTCGAAGCCGCACTTTGCTGCCATACGATCATTGCAGAGAAAGGCTGCGGAATGGGATTCCCTGAAGTCTTGTTTGATTTATTCCCCGGCATGGGCGCCTATACCTTCCTCACACGTCGCGTACCGCCGGCACGAGCGGAACGAATGATGCTGGATGCGAGAATCTACGATACCGAAGAGTTATATCAAATGGGAATTGTGGATATCCTGGTCGAGAAAGGCGATGGTATTCAGGCGGCTAATGATCAAATCAAGAAGCATAACCGCATGGGCAATGCGATGAGGTCACTCAATACGGTACGCAATGCCTGTGCTCCGGTAAGTCTTGAACAACTGCTTGCCGTGACGACCGAATGGGTGGATGCAGCAATGCGCTTGGATGACCGTGGTCTGAAAACCATGGAGCGCCTGATTAATGCCCAGACACGCAGGGCTTCGAACTAGCAGGATCCGTTGCATGCAAGACCGGCTTATTCGTCGCCGGGTTGCCCGGTTTTTGTCGAGGAAGCAGCCAAGCGCCTGACCTCGGCACGGGCAAAACTTGCTGCCGGAATAATCAAGGCTTCAAGACTGGCGGTTTGTTTGCGCCAGTCACGTTTGCACATTTCGTTGCTGGCACGCATGATATTTTTGCATTGCTCCGACAGTGATTCGGCGCCGAGATTATCCGCGATACCTTTCAAGGCATGGGCCGCATCGCGACTACCATCCCAATCGGACTCTTTGCATTTTTGCTGGAAGTCGGTCAGGCACTGCCCGATATCCCGCAGACATTGCTCCACGAAATCGTGCATGAATTCGCTGCCCAGCTGCATCGAAGCCAGGTCGCCCAAGACCGATGCACGGTACTTCGGCAACAGAGGTGCGGGCAAACGCACGGGCTCGGTCCCGACCTCGACTTTCTGCGAATCGGCAATGGCATCCAGCAGGCGATGCGCAACAATGGGCTTGGTCAAATAGGAATGCGCTCCGGCCTCGATTGCCTGGCTGATCGAAGCTGGCGTGGCATCGGCGCTGATAATGATGAAGGGTATCTGTTTGCGGCCGGCTTGCATGACCCTGGCTTGGCGCAACACATCAAGGCCGCTGACTTCCGGCATATGCATGTCAAGAATGACCAGATCGATGTCGTCGACTGCCAGTGCATCGAGCGCCTCTTCGCCATTCACCACCGAAATAACCTTATGGCCACCCCGTTCAATCATGCGGGTCAAGACGATTCGATTGGTGACCTGGTCATCGGCAACCAACACATGCAGAGGCCTGACACGAGCCTTGTGCCTGACAAACGGATCTTCGAGTGAAATGACGTTGGCGGATTGATTTGCCGTTGGTGCATCGGCAGCCATGCTGGACTCGCGAAGTTCGATATCGACCCAAAAGTGGCTGCCGCCACCGATATTTTCTTCAAGACCGATTTTCCCGCCCATCAACTCGGTCAGCGTCTTGGCAATCGTGGTACCTAAACCAGTACCGCCGTAACGCCTGGCCAGGCCAGACTCTACCTGCTCGAAGGCGCCGAAAATACGAGCTTTGTCTGCAGCGGGTATACCGATGCCGGTATCGCGTACCGAGAATCGCAGGGGAATGGAGCCGATACCCTTGGCAGTGCGTATCACTTGCAATCGCACTTCACCCTGCGTGGTGAACTTCACTGCGTTATGCATCAAATTGAGGAGTATTTGGGTAAGATGATTTAAATCACCATGAAGATTGTCCGGCACATCGTCGGAAGACTGGATAACCAGATCGAGCTTCTTGTCGGCTACATGCGGCTGAATGAGTGCACGAATCCTGGACAACAGTTCCTTCAGGCTGAAATCGACGTCGTTACGGCTAAGCTTGCCGGCTTCGATGGCTGAAATATCAAGAACGTCATCGACCAAAAGCAACAAACTCTGGGCCGAGATCAGGATAATTTCCGCTGACTCTTTTTGCTCGTTCGACAGCTTGCTCCGATTAAGCAGATCCGCCATGCCGATGATGCCATTGAGTGGCGACCTAAACTCGTGACTCATCGTTGCCAGAAATCGACTTTTCGCTTCATTGGCACGGACGGCAGAATCGATCGCCGAACGAAGGTGTTTCAAAAGCGGAATCAGATAGGCTGGAATCGCGACCAGCCCGACCAACAAACCAAAAGCGAGATGGGGGATCGAATGCCAGAACGGTTCAACAATAACGGCATAGCCGAATGACACTATCGACAGGCCAATCGCCGCAAGCAGATAACCGGTGCCATAGCGAAGCCCGTTGCCGATCGTTACCCAAAGCAGAACGACATAAAGCGGAGACAGCATCTCGCCCTTGATACTCAGGAAAATTGCCAGGGTCAGATAGTCGGCCAACATGCCGATGC
>Ga0066401_1000063_pt1 | contig 11593 bp, 15 predicted proteins | sample LakWasMeta1_LOW4_2_FD_59488 | JGI IMG/M metagenome (GOLD analysis project Ga0066401, IMG submission 59488) | Freshwater sediment methanotrophic microbial communities from Lake Washington under simulated oxygen tension - Sediment Metagenome 1_LOW4 | ecosystem: Environmental > Aquatic > Freshwater...
CAAGCCAGCAGCACACAGGAAGCCGATAGCGTCAGTACCGTTCCTGCTGCAGCGACCCGCCCTACACCGGTACGCACTACGCGCAGCGTCGCTCCGCGCACCGTTTCTCCTCGCTGGCATTCCATGCTGCCCGGAATGTTTCGCTGATCTAAAGCGTCATCTGGATGCAGTTGCCCTCTGTACTTGCAATCAGAAAACCGGCGGTATGTGAATCGATATCTCGGCGCCCTCGAGTTCTTTCGATTTTCCGATAGTCAATTCCCCGCGATATGAATGCACGATGTCGTGCACGATGGCAAGGCCGATGCCGTGCCCTTGAACCCGCTCATCGCCGCGCACGCCTCGCTGCAACATCCGTTCGACATTGGCCGGTGCAATGCCAGGGCCATCATCAGCGACGCTGATGGAAACGCCGGGACGTCGATTGGTCGGTGCGGATTCCGCTTTTACGGTCAACAGTACTTTGCTATTGGCCCATTTGAAGGCGTTTTCCAGCAGGTTGCCCAGCAACTCCTGCAAGTCGCCCAGTTCGCCATAAAACCGCGCTTCCTCGTCTATTTCAAATTCGCAGATGACACCTTTGTTTTTGTAGACCTTTTCGAGGCTCTGCACGATTTCCAGTGCTCTGGGTTCGATTTCGATGGGTGCGGAAAAAAGGGCGTGCCCGCTACGTGCCGCCCGCGACAACTGGTAGGAAACAATCTCGTCCATGCGCTGGGTCTGTGCGCGTACTTCCTCGCGCAGAATTTCGTGACTCGCATCGGCATCAAGACGCGTACGCAGCACCGCCAATGGCGTTTTCAAGCTGTGCGCCAGATCAGACAAGGTATTTCTGCTTTGATCCAAGCCACTGCGCTCGCTTTCGATAAAGGCATTCAAGCTGTCGGCGATCGGTTCCAGCTCGCGCGGGTGCTGACCGGTAAGGCGCTGGCTTAAACCACGTTGCACTAGCTTCAGTTCTTTTTCCAGATGCCGAAGCGGCATCAAACTCCAGCGCAGTACCAATGTCTGCAACAACAGCAAGAGAACGGCCGCCAAACCAAGATAATTCCAAAGCGCGCGTCGAAATACGGCGATTTGCTGATCCAGCGTCGATGTATCTTCGTAAATCGCATAGGTCAGCTGGATTTCGCCCGAGGCAGTCTCCCAAATGGTGGTCTGACTCAAACGGTACAACTTCAGCACTTCACCATCTGCCTGCTTGTATTCCTGCGGGCCTTCCACCATTGCCTCACCCGGCTTGATGGCCGCTGGCGCGGGGATCATGCGTCCCAGGGTTGAAGCCGACTCCCAGCGGAAACCATTGCCTACCGCAACGGCGTACAAACCGCTTCCGGGCCGATCAAAACGAGGATCGGGCGGCGACGCATCGGGCGACTTGAAAGAGCCGTCCGCATCAAAATCACTGTTGCGCAAATAGGCTCGGGCATAGTTGTCGAGGCGTTGCTGCAGATTGCTCAGTGCGGTTTCCTGGAATGCGCGATCCAGTGCGTAACCGGTCAAACCCAAAAAAGCGACCAGTCCGAGACTGGCCGCCAATAGTTGTCGTGAGTTGAGTGAGAGCGTGCGCCACGCCATGCGTATTTATTCGCTGCGTGGAATGGCGAAACGATAGCCGCGGCCGCGAACGGTTTCGATCGGTTTCAGTTCGCCATCGGGATCGAGTTTTTTTCGCAGGCGACCAATAAACACTTCAAGCACATTCGAGTCGCGATCAAAATCCTGCTGGTAGATGTGCTCGGTCAGATCCGCCTTGGAAACCAGCTCGCCGGCATGCAGCATCAGATATTCCAGCACTTTGTATTCGTAACTGGTCAGATCTACGGCCAAGCCGTTCACGGTAATCGTTTGCGAGGACAAATCAAGACGGACCGGGCCGCAGTCGAGCGTCGGCTTGCTCCAGCCCGCTGCACGGCGCAACAAGGCGTTGATCCGTGCCAATAATTCTTCCACATGGAAAGGCTTGACCAGATAATCGTCAGCCCCGGCCTTTAAGCCTTCCACTTTATCCTGCCAGCTTGAACGTGCGGTCAGGATGAGAATTGGAAATTTCTGGCCGACCTCGCGCAGCTTTTTGACCAAATCCATGCCGGACATTTTCGGCAGTCCCAGATCAATTACCGCGATATCGAACGGCACTTCTTTGCCGTGATAGAACCCTTCTTCGCCATCGGCTGCCGTATCCACGGCAAATCCGTCGCGCTTCAAACGGGCGGCAAGGGTTTCGCGAAGTGGTGCTTCATCTTCAACCAGCAATATGCGCATCTGCGTCTCCTGTGACGGGATCCGGCCGTCTCAGGGCCGGATCAAAACTGATTAGGATCACCGCCATCCTTACTATCCGCGCTATTTTGGTTGCGGTTGACCGGAGGGGCTTTTTTATCACTCTTTCGATCGGTGTCGACCTGCATAACGCGAACACGACCGTCATTGGTCAATACCTTGACGCGATTGACCTGGCGGCCGTCGCGCTGCATCGGTTCTGCACTCAACACTTCACCGCCCGTCTGACGCTCAACCCGACGGACCGAATCGGTCAGACTGGATTTTGTTTCGGCTCGAGGCGCATCGCTATTGCCGCCACCCTTACGCTGGTCAGCCGATACCGGCACCGCCACGAGGGCAGTAATCAGTAATAAGACACTGGCGATGAAGCGGTTCATGGCGATAGTTTAGTGTCTCGGGCCGATTAGGCCAAACGGGATGGAGTGCAGTTTGGTGCTGCCGGGGTGAATCCTATCTGAATTTGGTTCAGGATGCGTCGCGGCGGGCGGAAATCGGATCAAAATATCTCTCCCACACAGCACCTTAGCGAACCACCGGCTTTTTCCAATTCCGATAAATCTACGGCCCGTATGCTGAATCCGGCCTGCTGGAGCATCTTACGGTTCATCGCACTTAGGCTGTCGGCGGCTCTTTGGCTCATCCACACATCTTCTTCGCTTAATGCAATCGCATTGGCCGCAAAGGCATTTTTTTCAACGACCGAAAGCACTATGGCGTTCGGGGCATAGAATCTCGCAATGGCGTCGCTGACTCGTTTATCGGCAAATCCGTCGGGTGCAATGATCGCGCCGCGACTTGCCAAAATCGTCAGAACGACATTGGTGTGGTATTCGCCCGGCGCAAGATCAAACATCAGGCAGGCCTTCAAGCCAAACGCATCGACCATGGCCTGCGCACCGGTTTCATCACAACGCTCACTCAAACCGCAGTAGGCAATATTGCGCGCGCGATCAATAATCAGGGAGCCGGTTAATTCGCAAATACCGGGCTGCTCTCTAAGATCGACCAGCTGGTAATTCAGTACATCAACAAAAAAACCGATGATATCTTTTCTGTCGGCCTCAGCCTGACGCACCGGGTGCCGCATATGACCAAGAATGACCTTGTTACTCACCGTCGCAAAAACATTGTTCGGGAATACGGCATCGGGAGTTTCCCGACGCCCGGGAAATGCAATCGCAGGCATGTCCATGGAAATGGATCGAACCAGATCCCTATGTTGCAACAATGCCAGATCGGCGCGCACAGGTTGCTGCATGTCCATGTAGACATTATCCTGCGCCGACTCTGCCGCCAGTGAGAATGCTTCGGGAGTCACCAGATACACGGCTTTTGCACATGCCGGGCTGTCGGGAACACAAGTCCTGGCGAAGGTGAAAAATGCATCGATATCACGGGTAAGCATGGTGATTTCCGAGTGTTTGAAAATCCGATTCTAACAAATCGTCAACACGTCCAATCGATTTATTCCACCCGCTGGCTGGCCATTGCCTTGACCGACGCTGAAATTAATTGTTCGAGTATTTTCCGATCAACATCGGCGAGTCGCTTCAGATAAAGACATGACTTGGCGGCCTTGAATTTCCCCAGCTTTTGCATGAGATCATCGAATTCATCAAAGCCGGGCATGATGTAAATCGTCAGATCATTTTTTCTTGGTGAGAAGCCAATTACCGGCCAATCGGCTTCGCGACCACTGGCATATCGATAATGATATTTACCAAACCCGACGATGCTGTTACCCCACATGACAGGTTGGCATCCCGTTGCTTTGTGCATCAAATCCATCAGGGTGAAGCAATCAGCCCTGCGCAGTTCATCCGTGACGGCGGACATTAAAAATTCTTTGGCCGATTGCTCCGTGGGCCTGGTTTTCAGCTCTGTCATTTATTTACCTCATGCCATTTTTTTTGGAACGGGAAAACCGGCAGTCAGGTAGCTTGCGAAAGTTTTTCCTGCGGCCTGAAACGATAGCGTAATGCCCTTCCGGCAAGCGCCGCAACGGCCGCATACATCGCGCATGCCGACATGTCGCCTGCCAGTGAAAAAGATTTGGAATGAATCGACGCAAATTGATGGGCAAGCAAGATGGCGATCGCTCCGGCTGCAGCACCAACCAATAAAGGGTGACGCCGAGTGAACCAGCCAAGAAATAGTGCTGGCGCAAGCAGTGCAAAAGCAGTAGCTGGCGCAGAAAGGGCCGCGGCGGCTGCCGCGGGATCCTTAAAGCCGACAGACAAAAAATTCAATGCCGGAGAAACAGACACCTTCGCCGCGGCAAGCAAAACGCCACCCAGAAAAACGATGACGATGGAATGCAGCCAGATGTTTTTCATCAACAGTTCCGAATGAAAGAATGTACGGATGCTAGCGCAGTTTTTTTACGAAAAGTTGCAGCCATTCATTGCTGTCACCAAGGCTGACATCTTTTTCATATTGCATACCCAGTGAAACGAGCAATTTAATCGAACTATTGTTGGCGGGCAGAGTGATAGCCACAAGCCGATCCAGGCCGAGTTCTTCGCGTGCATAGTCGACGCAAGCCCGTGCGGCCTCGCCAGCATCACCACACCCCCAGAAATCGGGATGAAAGGCAAAACCGATATCCACATCGCTGAGCGTCTCGCGCTTTAACAAACCGCACAGGCCGACGGGAATATTGCCCTTCTTGATTTCTGTCAAATACAAACCAAATCCGTGCTGCCTGAACATCGCCAAAGGACCGTTATTGATATACGACCTTGCGTCTTCGAGGTTGCGAACGCCACGGTCGCCAATAAACTCAAGCCAGGACGGCTGGTTTAGCAAATCGAGAATGAATTCCGCATCGGCGTCCGTCAGCAACCGCAAATTCAGTCGTTCGGTTTCAAGCACCGGCATCGGCCAACCCTAGAGATGAAAATTGGACTTCATGAAAGCCGGGAACAGGCGCGTGGCAATATCCCCCGTGAAGAAGAGGAACCCGTAAATGCCCGCAATGAATAATGCAAACGGCACCTGATATAAAGGCAAGCCGACCGTGCCACGCTGAAAAACAATGCGGCGGAACGCTTTCAACTGCCATTTTCCGATTCTGGCGATCGAGTGGAAAATAGTTCCCTTGCCGGCGCGCTGCTCGGTTTGATTCATCAATAAATCATCGCGTCCCTGTACGAGCCCCCGCATCAGAAAATGCTTCAACCCATTTGGCGGAGGATGCGAAGCCTGGGCTCCGGTATTGGAAATAATCGGTATCCGCTCGGCTGCCAATTTCTTTGCGAGCAGACGACAGGCACCACGCGAAGCACCGGGAATGACTTCATAGGGATGTGCAAGAAAAACCTCGCGACGGAATGCCACGCTGTTGGCAAAGAAACCCTTGGCCGGCGAAATTCTTGCTTCGGTGGCGCGTAAGGGAAAAAACCAGGTCAACGCGAATGTGCGGCTCAGCATATCGTCCGGTGTGACATAGGCATGCCCGGCAACCACCTTTACTTCCGGATCACTAAAGGGCGACAGCATGCTGTCGATCCATCCGGATTCCGGAATGAGGTCGCTATCGATAAACAACAGGACTTCACCCTGCGCCTGGCGCGAACCGATATTTTTTAGGCCGTAGTAGCCTTCACTACCCGCCGCGATGATTCGCCATTGGCAATGTCGTGTCGTGCGCGGAATTTCCGTTGCCACGATGTCTTCGATAAAGCCGCCGTCGAATGCCCCGGCATCATAAAGAATCAGGATTTCCGCCGCGGGTACAGGGCTTGAATCAGATACGCCGCCTTGTTTGTCAAAATAGTCCGGAATCTGTTTTGCCATCTCGCGCAGCATTTCGCGACAACGACCCATTTCAGACAACTTCACGTTTTCCCATTCGATGATGATGGAAATTTGCGGCTTGCTTGCTTGCATATGGCGGCCCCTGTTTGCACGGGAATTCTAACAAACCCGGAAGCCAAGGCGGCGGCCTGCAGCGCCAAAATTGACAACTCTCTACATCGTCAAAGACGACGCAAACAGGACCCAAATGCCGGTCCAATGCCCGTCAGATGAGCTCGAGTGCGGTTTTAGGATAGCGATAGGCCTTTAATTCGATCACGTTCCCGCTTGGATCACACAGGGCCATTTGGGCCTGTTCGTCTTGCTGGGCAATATGCGAGATGGCTGGAGGCAACTCGAAGGCAACATTTTTTTCGGCCAGCTTTTGCGAGAGTATTTCCCACTGCTGCCAGGTCAGCACCGCACCAAAATGGCGGACCCCCTGATTTTCTTTCGGAATAACCTGCGCAGGCTGCTCGTGCAAGGTTATTTGGCAGCCGAACATGTAGATATCACACCATTGCTCGCGTTGCCGCCCGACCGTGGCTCCGAAAATTTCCTGATAGAAATTTTTTGCCTCACCCAGTTCGTTGACCGGAAACGCCAAATGGAACATCGGAAAATGCATAACAATACCTATGGCCAATCAAGGCCATGTTTTGTCATGACCTCATTAATTCATCCGCTCCGTGCAAACGCAATTCGGTTGCAACCAAGCGACCCAACCCTTCGGGATCATGTGAATGGCCAACCGCTTGCGCACGCACGCAGTGGCCAGTCTTGGCAGAACCCACTAATCCTTCCAGGCTTAATATGTTTCCCTCCAGCGTAGCGTAAGCGGCTACGGGAACATGGCAACTACCATGCAGCATTCGGTTCATGGAGCGCTCAGCTTCGACGCACAATTGTGTTTTTTTATGGTTAAGAACACTGAGTATTTCCGCAGTGTCGTCATCACCCTCACGGCACTCGATCGCGATCGCACCCTGTGCCACGGCAGGCAACCAGCTGGGTGCATCGAGTCGATGCTTGATATAGCGCGACAAACCCAGTCTGTCCAAGCCGGCACAGGCCAAAATAATCGCGTCATACTCGCCAGATTCCAGCTTGGATAAACGCGTATTCACATTTCCGCGCAAATCAAGAATTTGCAAATCCGAACGACGTGAACGCAATTGCGCCTGTCGGCGCAGCGACGATGTTCCCACCTTCGCGCCCTGCGGCAGGGCATCGAAATCGGAAATCCTGATCGAGACAAATGCATCGAATGGATCGGCCCGCTCCAGAATGGCTGCCAATTGAAAGGGGCCGTCCAACTCCATCGGCACGTCTTTCAGTGAATGAACGGCGGCATCGGCCTGATTTTCGAGCATGGCCACTTCGAGCTCTTTGAGAAAAAGACCTTTCCCGCCGATATCGGCAAGTGGCCTGTCCAGAATGCGGTCGCCGCGGGTGCTCATCGGCACCAGTTCGACCTCAAGACCAGGATGCGCATCACGCAGACGTGTCGCCACGTGTTCAGTTTGCCAAAGCGCCAGTGCACTTTTGCGGGTAGCCAAGCGTATTTTTTTCATACTGAACAGTTTACTAGATGGGATTCACGTGTTTATTGTAAACCAGACACCATACCCCGATGAAGGGTGACGAGGCTATAACAAAGCCTCATCATTCGCATTCTCGCCGCAGAAAACACGGAGCTATGAACATGCCAACCGCACTACTCAACTGGGTAGCACACGGATTTACCCAGGCCAGTGTCGGCCAGATGGCGCTCGTACTGCTGGCAGTCTGCCAACTCACCATGATGAGCAGCACGCTGTATTTGCATCGTAGTGCAACCCATCGCGGCGTCGATTTTCATCCCGTCATCAGTCACTGGTTTCGTTTCTGGTCCTGGCTCAGTACCGGCATGGTCACCAAGGAATGGGTCGCCATTCACCGTAAACACCATGCGAAATGCGAAACCGTCGACGACCCGCATAGCCCGCGCGTGAAGGGCCTGTCGAATGTGCTTTGGCGCGGCGTGGATTTGTATCGCGAGGCCGCACTCGACAAGAACATGCTCGAGCAATACGGCAAGGGTACACCGGACGACTGGATCGAGAAAAACCTGTATTCGAAACATCCGGTCTTGGGCGTTTCGATTTTGTTGGTCTTGTATGTCGCGTTATTCGGTGCACCCGGCCTGACTATCTGGGCATTGCATATGTGCTGGATGCCATTCCACGGTGCCGGCATCATTAATGGTATCGGCCATTGGTGGGGATATCGCAATTTCGATACCAGTGATGCGGCAACCAATATCACGCCATGGGGCATCTGGATTGGCGGCGAAGAACTGCACAACAACCATCATGCTTTTCCAAGCTCGGCAAAATTTGCCTTGCGCAAATACGAATTCGATATCGGCTGGCTCGTGATCAGCATGCTCTCGAAATTGCATCTTGCCAAAGTGCTGCGTGTCGCACCCGAGCTTGATGTTCGACCGAATATCCATGTGCCCGATGCGGAAACACTTCGTGCGATCATGACCCATCGCTGGCAGGTCGCTACCGATTATTTCCAGGTCGTATTAAAACCGCAATTCAAGCAGGACGCCAAAGACCTGCCGCGCCGCCTACGCAATGCCTTCCGAAGTGAAGGCAAGTGGCTGGATGACGCGCATCGCGAAAAGCTGAACCGCTTCATCGCCGAAAGCCCGCAGCTGGCTACCCTGATGGCCTACCGCGCCCGTTTGCTGGCCATCTACGAACTCAGGTCGGCCGAAGTCGATGCTAAGATGATCGCACTTCGAGTCTGGTGTGCGGAAGCGGAAAGTTCCGGCATCGCAGCACTGGAAGAATTTTCCCTCAGGCTGAAAGGTTATGCATTGGTTCCGGCACGCAACTGACAATATCCTGATCGGCATCGGTGCTTGTGCATTGATGCTGGCGAGCCATGCCGCTTCGGGCCAAACACAGAACGATTATCTGGCCAGTTTCGACGCCGATGGCGACAAGCGCGTTTCACTGGGTGAATTCCAGCGAGCCATGAGTTGGGCATTCGAGCAGATGGACAAAAACGGCGATGGCGTTTTGTCGTCCGAAGAGCAACTGGTTCCGAAAGCAAAGACGTTTACCCTCAAAGAACATCACGACCGACTTGCCATTCAATTCGGCAAACAAGACAAGAATAAAGACGGCTTTCTGAGCGCAAAAGAATTGGCGGCACCGCCGCAGATGTGAGCGTTAAAGCTGCGTCGCTCTCAATGCCTCTTCGATAATTTCCCAGCCCTGTGCTTTGTGTGCTTTCTCGCTGAGCACCTGCCGGAACATGCGTCCGCCGGGTTGCGCATGAAACAAACCTAGGATATGCCGGGTTATGTGTTTTACCGCGATACCCTTTGCACATTGTTGTTCAACATAGGGTCGGTATTTCAGCAGAAGATATTCCCGGGTTTCAATGGGAATATCGGGCGCATAAATCGCACGATCCAGTTGATGCAATCGATAAGGCTCGTGATACGCCATGCGACCGATCATCACGCCATCGACTTTCGGTAAAGCCTCAAGACTGGCTTCCACCGAACTCAGGCCACCATTGAGCAGAATCGATAACTCCGGCCTTTGCTGTTTCAAATCGTAAACCCAGTCATAACGTAATGGCGGTATTTCCCGATTTTCTTTGGGTGACAATCCGCTGAGCCAGGCTTTGCGTGCATGCACGACAAAAGTCGAGCAACCGGTCTTCGATACCGTGTCGATAAAGCCGATGAAATGTTCGTAGGTTTCAAGTTCATCCACACCCAATCGACATTTCACGGTCACGGGAATTTTCACCGCTGCCGTCATTGCCGCAATGCAGTCAGCCACCAGAGTCGGTTCTTTCATCAGGCAGGCGCCGAAGCGACCGGCTTGCACGCGATCCGACGGGCAGCCCACATTCAAATTGATTTCGTCGTAACCCCATTGCTCGCCGATACGCGAGGCTTCTGCAAGATGTGCCGGATCGCTACCGCCTAACTGCAACGCCAGCGGGTGCTCACTCTTGTCAAAACCCAGCAAACGATCACGGTCGCCGTGAATCACCGCCTGTGCATGCACCATTTCCGTGTAGAGCAGCGCATGCGGCGCGAGAATGCGATGAAACGCGCGGCAGTGCCTGTCGGTCCAATCCATCATCGGAGCGACGCAAAGCGATTTTGATTTGATGTAGGCCGAATTCATCCGGCTATTTTACGGTGTTGCGCGCTGCTTGGCTGCTAGCTTTTGGACAGATGAGCCAAATTCGCGGCATTGGCTTCCCAGTTTTCACCGTCAAATGCTTCGACCGTCATGTTCCTGACCGTACCGGCATCCAGACATCGGACATTGACGTCAATGCCATCCGGATTGCTGCGCGGAATATAAAAACTTTTGATGCCGCAAACTTTGCAAAAAAGATGCTTGGCCACACCGGTATTGAATGTGTATTCGGCCAAACTGTCCTGTCCGCTCAACAAACGGAAGTGTTGTCGCGGCACAATCAAATGCAAAAAACCGCTCATGCGGCAAAGTGAACAATTACAGTCCTGCACCGTGATATCGGCAGGAGCGTCAACTTCAAAAACAACGCGGCGACAATGACAGCCGCCACGATGCGTGGTTAATCCGGAACCCGTCGCCATTAACGGCCTTTATCCTTCTTGTCTTTGCCTTTGCCAGGATTGCCCGAGTCTTTGGGCTTGCCGCCCTTGCCGGAATTACCCGGGCCATGATCATGATCACCATGAATCATGACAGGACCCTTGTTGCTGCCTTTGCCCCTGTTTTTGAACTTGCCGTTGGACTTGCCAACACTGCCTTTCAGTGCATGAAATTGGGCCGAGCCTGGCTTGATGCCCATGCGCTTGGCAATGACACCCCAGCCCTGGCCGTGATTCTTGTCGTAATCACGCAACACATTCAAACAGGGGACTCGAAGTTGGTGGGCCAAGGCGCAGGCGTAATAAACATCGCCCGGTGCCCAGCGACGCTCTACGACGTACTGGTTCACGACATAACGCGGCGCACCGAAACTCACCACGATGTCATCGATAAAGCCATTGCGATCACCGCTTGCATAAACATTCATGTCGCCCAGTTGAGCGTCCATCCATACATCACCCGTGCGAGGGCTGAAACCGAATGCATAGCTGTCTGCGAAGGCGTGGGCATTAACGCTGAACGCCAAACCCAATAAAACCAGAAAATGTCGAAATTTCATATCGATAGAACTCCTGTTCAAGGCATCACAGTCTGAGCCCGGCAAATGAATACGCCATAAAATGCAGGAAGGGGAAACTTGCATATCGGCCTGATTTAACTGCCGGTTCAGTTTAACCCCGTTTTTATCAATGACACGTTAATGGATTCACCCAACGCAGGAGGTGCACCATGAGCCATGCCATACACGTTTTGAATGAACCCCTCAGCCCGCCGCGTATTGGCGGCATTGCAGCCGCACTGGCAATCCATGTTGCCGCGTTGATGATGCTGATGGCGCCAATGAC
>Ga0066401_1000072_pt1 | contig 11103 bp, 10 predicted proteins | sample LakWasMeta1_LOW4_2_FD_59488 | JGI IMG/M metagenome (GOLD analysis project Ga0066401, IMG submission 59488) | Freshwater sediment methanotrophic microbial communities from Lake Washington under simulated oxygen tension - Sediment Metagenome 1_LOW4 | ecosystem: Environmental > Aquatic > Freshwater...
ATTAAGCGGAGTGGCGTTATGGTTGGGATTATTCATGACGGTGTTAATTCTGCCACATCGGCTGCTAATTCTAAACCCATTTTTTGTGAGCATCAGCTTTGCTGATTGCCTGCTTAAACCATTCGGCGCATTACTGCGTTGCACGGGACTCGCAACGCAGTAATGCGCTTTAGCGCATATAGGCTACGGACACACCTTTTTTGGGTGTTACGGCATCCAAAACTTTGTATTTATATAGCTATTCTACTAAATAACCCGTCATTCTCGCGTACCAGTTCTTGAATAATTGCGTGGTGTCAATATCAACAGCCTCACTTACCACGGTGCGTATTTATCCGAATGCGTCATGATTAAACTACGTTATCAGCATAATTTTTTATATTTTTTTTACACTCAGCGATATATTAATTACGACATTTTTATTTTCTTAAGCCTACCATTCAAATTCTATAAATTTGGATGGTAATAAATTATGGATGATCTCTTTGGCGTTGGCATGATAGGTATTTACCTATTGCTGTGCTATGTGCTGATTTGCATTCTGGTCAATTGGGGAGGTGGGAAATGAATTTTATGATTTTAACAAGTGGCATTCTGGCACTCGCTGTTTTGGTTTATCTATTCTATGTATTAATTAAACCGGAGAATTTCTAATGCTCTCTAATATTTTGATACAAGTTGGTTTATATCTAGCGATATTATTACTTTTAACCAAGCCCATGGGGTTGTGGATAGCCAAGGTCATGAATGGCGAATCTGCGATAGCAAACAAGTTTGGTGGTCCAACTGAACGACTAGTTTACCGTACGCTAGGTATAAAACCAGAGGCTGAAATGGGCTGGAAGCATTATGCCGTTGCACTGATGCTATTTAATGTAATAGGCATCATTGCTGTTTATATTTTACAGCGTTGGCAAGCATGGTTGCCTCTTAATCCTCAACACTTTCCAGCAGTTAGTGTAGATTCATCGCTCAACACTGCCATCAGTTTTGTCACCAACACCAACTGGCAAGGCTATGCAGGTGAATCAACCATGAGCTACCTCACTCAGATGCTGGCACTTACTGTGCAGAATTTTTTATCAGCAGCTACAGGTATCGCGGTAGTCATTGCCTTGATTCGTGGTTTTGCGCGCCATACTGCACAGACCATAGGTAATTTTTGGGTCGATATCACGCGTTCAACCTTATATATTCTTTTACCACTGTCATTCATATTCGCAATTGCGTTAATGGGGCAGGGTGTCATTCAAAATTTTGATGCCTATAAGGAAGTTACGACCTTACAACCAACGACCTACTTAGTGACTGATGCGTCAGGTAAACAAACAACTGAGGTTACCTCTACTCAAACATTAGCCATGGGGCCTGTTGCTTCACAGGAAGCCATTAAAATGATAGGTACCAATGGCGGCGGTTTCTTTAATGCCAATTCCGCTCATCCGTTTGAAAATCCTACGCCACTGACAAACTTTTTACAAATGCTCGCAATATTCATCATCCCGGCAGGACTATGTTTTGCATTTGGCTTGATGGTGGGTGATAGGCGACAGGGCTGGGCAGTATTTTCTGCCATGGCAATTGTGTTTGTGGTGATGGCTGGTGTTGCTATATGGGCAGAGCAGGCTGGTAACTCGGCATTAACAGCTAGCGGCGCTGACCAAACTGTAAGCATCTTTCAATCTGGCGGCAATATGGAAGGCAAAGAAACGCGCTTTGGCATAGTTTCGTCTGCATTATTTGCCACCATCACTACAGCTGCATCCTGTGGGGCAGTCAACGCCATGCATGACTCGTTAACACCTATTGGCGGCTTGGTGCCGATGTGGCTCATGCAACTGGGTGAAGTCATCTTTGGTGGTGTTGGTTCCGGGCTTTACACCATGTTGATTTATGCAGTACTTGCCGTATTTATTGCAGGGTTGATGATAGGCCGCACGCCTGAATATTTAGGCAAGAAAATCGAGATTTTCGATATGAAAATGACCGCCATCATCATTTTAGTGACGCCTTTGTTGGTGCTGATCGGTACGGCGATTGCTGTTATCGCCGCCCCTGGTAAGGCCGGTATTGCCAACCCCGGTGCACATGGTTTCAGCGAGATACTGTATGCGCTTTCATCCGCTGCCAACAATAACGGTAGTGCTTTTGCCGGCTTGTCAGCCAATACGCCGTTCTACAATACGCTGCTTGCTTTTGCCATGTTCCTGGGTCGATTTGGCGTTATTTTGCCGGTGTTGGCAATCGCCGGCTCAATGGCTGCCAAGAAACGTATTCCAGTGAGTGTAGGTGCCATGCCGACACACGGCCTATTGTTTATTGCGCTACTTATTGGTGCGGTGATTTTAGTGGGTGCTCTTACCTACGTTCCAGCACTGGCACTTGGACCTGTCGTTGAGCAATTGCTCATGACCGCCATCCATTAAGAATTCAGTGCATTACAGATATTAGGAAAAATATATGTCTAAACCAAGTATGCAATCAATGTTCGATCCAGCACTGGTAAAACCAGCCATTGCTGATGCTTTCAAAAAACTATCACCACAAACACAGTGGCGAAATCCAGTAATGTTCGTTGTGTATCTGGGTAGTATTCTCACCACTTTGTTGATGTTTCAAGCGCTATTTGCTAAAGGTGATGCGCCGGTGGGGTTTATTGCTTTAGTGACTTTATGGCTATGGTTCACGGTGTTGTTTGCCAATTTTGCTGAAGCCATTGCAGAGGGTCGCAGCAAAGCGCAAGCGGCAAGCCTAAGAGGCTCCAAGAAAAATGTGCTCGCTAAAAAGCTGGCGGGCGAGTCTCGTGATTCAGTAGTTTCAGTTACCGACAGCAACAGTTTGCGTAAAGGCGATATTGTTTTAATCGAGGCCGGTGATATGGTGCCTGCTGATGGTGAAGTGATAGACGGGATTGCATCCGTCAATGAAGCGGCCATTACCGGGGAGTCTGCTCCCGTTATCCGTGAATCCGGTGGTGATTTCAGCACCGTTACTGGCGGTACACAAGTATTGTCGGACTGGGTAGTAGTACGTGTGAGCGTCAATCCTGGCGAGGCATTCTTAGACCGTATGATTGCCATGGTCGAAGGTGCCAAGCGTCAAAAAACCCCTAATGAAATTGCACTGACGATTTTATTGGTTGCACTGACCATTGTATTTCTACTGGTCACAGTGACTTTGTTACCATTCTCGATCTTTGGTGTAGGCGCTGCTGGTGCTGGCTCACCGCCCAGCATTACCGTATTAGTATCTCTGTTAGTTTGTCTGATTCCTACCACCATTGCTGGTTTACTATCAGCCATTGGTGTTGCAGGCATGAGTCGTATGATGCAGGCCAATGTGATTGCCACATCAGGTCGTGCAGTAGAAGCGGCTGGTGACGTCAATGTATTGTTACTCGATAAAACTGGCACAATTACTTTAGGTAATCGTCAGGCTTCAGCCTTCATTCCAGCAGCGGGCATTACCGAACAAGCGCTAGCTGACGCTGCACAACTCGCTTCATTGGCTGATGAAACACCGGAAGGTCGCAGCATCGTGATTCTGGCAAAAAACCGTTTCAATATCCGCGAGCGTGAAATTCATACACTAGGCGCTACTTTCGTACAGTTTTCTGCACAAACCAAAATGAGTGGCGTCAATTTACAGGATGCAGCTAATAATGTCAGACAGATTCGTAAAGGTGCCGCCAGCGCCATTAAGCTGCATGTTGAATCGTTAGGTGGAATGTTTTCAGCAGATATTACCCAGAAGGTAGATGATGTTGCGCGCCGTGGCAGCACGCCACTGGTGGTGTCAGATGGCAATGTCGTGTTAGGCGTTGTGGAGCTCAAGGATATCGTCAAAGGTGGAATCAAGGAGCGCTTTGCCGAATTGCGCAACATGGGCATTCAAACCATTATGATTACTGGTGACAATCGTCTAACTGCATCCGCTATTGCTGCTGAAGCCGGTGTCGATGACTTTCTGGCAGAAGCAACGCCAGAAGATAAATTGAAACTGATTCGTGGTCACCAGGCAGAAGGTAAGCTTGTTGCCATGACCGGTGACGGTACCAACGATGCCCCGGCACTTGCACAGGCAGATGTTGCAGTTGCCATGAACACCGGCACACAAGCGGCAAAAGAAGCCGGCAATATGGTGGATTTGGATTCCAACCCGACCAAGCTGATTGAAATTGTTGAAATCGGTAAACAAATGCTGATGACACGTGGCTCGTTAACAACGTTTAGTATTGCCAACGATGTTGCCAAATATTTCGCCATTATTCCGGCTGCATTTGCCAGTACCTATCCACAGCTTAATGCGCTGAACGTGATGCATTTGTCGAGTCCAAATTCGGCAATTCTGTCGGCTGTTGTTTTTAATGCGCTGATCATTGTTTTCTTGATTCCACTTGCCTTAAAAGGCGTGCCTTACAGGGCGGTTGGTGCGCAGCAGCTATTGCGTAGAAACCTATTGATTTATGGCTTAGGTGGTCTGGTGGTACCTTTCATTGGCATCAAAATCATTGATGTCGTACTTACAATTATCGGCTTTGCTTAAGGATCTATCATGAAACAGCTCTTGAAACAGTCAATCAGACCTGCTGTAGTACTTTTTTTATTACTCAGCCTGATTACCGGTGTTGCTTACCCGCTGGCCACCACAGCATTAGGGCAATGGCTATTGCCTGCGCAAGCGAATGGCTCGCTGATTGAAAAAGATGGAAAGCTGGTCGGGTCAACTTTAATAGGACAAAATTTTACTGAGCCTCAATACTTCTGGGGGCGTCCATCTGCCACTGGGTCATATCCAAATAATGCGGCGGCATCATCCGGCTCGAATCAGGGACCGTTGAATCCGGCATTGGCAGATGCAGTTAAAAGTAGAGTGAATGCGCTGAAAGGCGTTGACGCTGACAATACACGCCCTGTACCTGTTGATTTAGTAACAGCTTCTGCCAGCGGCTTGGATCCGCACATTAGCCCCGCTGCAGCTGAATACCAAATGGTACGAGTCGCAAAGGCGCGCAATCTACCTGAGGTGCAGGTGCGCCAGCTTATCGATCAGCATACTGAAGGCCGCCAGTGGGGGGTGTTAGGCGAACCGCGAGTAAACGTAGTGACACTTAACCTGGCCCTGGAGCAATTGAAGTAATCCTCAAATTCGTTTTTAACCATTAATAAAGGTAGTAACATGCGTAAATCATTATTATCACTAGCAGTATTAAGTGCACTTTCTGTGCCGACCATTTCAATGGCTGAGGAAGCAGCGCCAGCGGCTGCTCCAGCATCGCCACATACAGTTACATATAACATTGGTTTATTCAGCCAATACATTTTCCGCGGCCTAACCCAAACAGATAACAAACTGGCAATTCAAGGTGGTGTTGATTACGCTCACTCCAGTGGTTTGTATGTTGGTACATGGGCATCCAATATCAGTTGGTTGGAAGATAGCGGTAATTACGATGGCTCCAGCCTGGAACTTGATATATACGGTGGCTACCGCAACGCTATTGGCGACACTGGCATTAGCTATGATGTTGGTCTTTTAAACTATGTATATCCAGGTAGCAAAACCGCTGCCGGCCGTGTCAACGCAGGCTTCACTGATCCTTACACACTTGAAGTTTACGGCGCACTTTCCTACAAATGGCTGCAAGCCAAGGTTTCATACGGCCTCACAGATATTTTTGGTGTACAAAATTCAGACGGCTCCTACTATGCTGAATTAAATGCAAACATCCCGGTTGGTGATACCGGCATCACTGCCAACCTGCATTATGGCTATCAAGACTTCAAAGGCAGCGTAGCTGGCGTAAGCAATAACAAACTTTACACTTATAACGACTGGAAAATTGGTGCAACAAAATCCTGGAGCAATGGCGTGAATGTGGGCGCTTTCTACACCGGTACAGATGCTGAAGATGTAGGCTATACATTACTGGGTAAAAATATTGGTGACGATACCTTTACCGTATTTGTCCAAAAAACGTTCTAAAAAAACATTTGCAGTTCCGTCCCTGAAGAATGTCTCTGGCATTTTTCAGGGACTGGCATTTTTAATTCATAAGGTTTGGCAGAGGTTATATATACCCATATGAATTTTTACAATATTTTTATATTCTAGCAGCATAAATTTTCACTATCTTAATGATTTTTTCCCTAATATTTCACATAAGTTCACTAGAACCAGTTACTTACAAAACAGGAGAAAATCAAATGAATTGTATTACCATGTTACTTAAAACCTCGGATGTCATGGCTGTTCGCAGAGCGATTTTTGCAGCAGGCGCAAGCCGTGTTGCCGTATTCCCTGTGCCTGACGGGGCAAGAACAGCATATATACAGGACTGGTATTTCGGCAACGACCATGCAAAGTGTGATACGCCTATCCGAATAGATGTAGGTGTTGATGAGAGCCATACCGATGATGTCATCTCGGCGTTCCTGATGACAGCGCATATTGGCATGATTAAAAAAGTCGTACGACACCCTGAAAAATCAAAAAGTATTTTCCAGAGACTCCTCCGTGCGGCTTAAAACAAACTTGGGCATACTACTAAGCCCTGTGTTTATCTTACTTGCAATTACCCCGATTGCTTTTGATTGCTGTGCTGAAAACTGAAGTGAAAATGCCTGATCAAGTAAATCCTGAGCCAGGTACAATGGCCGTATTGGGAGACAACAAGATTTGCCGTGAACCGTTGACCGGTGCCGAAAACGATTCAGAATTTGCGGACATAAAGCAATATATTCACCTTTGTCCTGTTTGCGGAAAAAAACATTTCGTCAATGAAACAAAACGCCAGCTGGCTTACGGTAAACACTATACTTGCAGCGTGGAATGCGAGATTAAAAGGCGTAAAACATGGTGGCACTTTGCGTAACTTGTTCCAATCATTTAAAAGTCGTAAATAATGGCTGATACTTTAAATCAACGTCCCGATCCAGATCTGCTGCTGGACAAAATCAATAAAGAGGCTGAAAAGCAGAAAAATGGCCGCTTAAAAATATTCTTTGGCGCTTGTGCGGGAGTAGGCAAAACATTTGCGATGCTATCAGCCGCACGTAACTTGCGGCTGCAAGGTGTTAATGTGGTTATTGGCATTGTTGAAACGCATGGCCGCAGTGAAACCGAATCACAAGTATCCGACCTAGATATATTGCCACTCAAAAAGCTTGAGTATCGTGGTCGCGAGTTAACTGAGTTTGATCTTGACGCAGCGCTCTTGCGCAAACCTACGCTCATTCTAGTCGATGAACTTGCCCACTCCAATGTTGAGGGTTCACGCCATACCAAGCGATGGCAAGATGTAGAGGAGTTATTGTCAGCGGGTATTGATGTATATACCACGCTTAATGTACAGCATCTTGAAAGCCTCAATGATGTGGTGGGGCAAATCACCGGGATTCGCGTCAGCGAGACCATTCCGGATAAAGTGTTTGATATGGCCGATGAGGTCATCCTGGTCGACCTACCTGCTGAAGAATTGTTGCAAAGATTGCAGGAAGGTAAAGTGTACCTGCCGCAACAAGCTGAACGTGCGGGCAAAAACTTCTTCCGCAAAGGTAATTTAATTGCTTTGCGGGAAATGGCATTAAGGCGTACCGCCGATCGTGTCGATACACAAATGCAGGAATACCGTAGCAATAGTGCAATTCGTCAAGTCTGGCAGGCAAAGGACCGTATTCTTGTTTGTGTTGGAACAGCGCCTGAAGCAGAACGTTTGGTTAGGGTGGCCGCCAGGCTGGCGCACAGCTTGAAATCAGACTGGCTTGTGGTATATGTAGAAACAGCCCGACTGCAACGCCTTTCGGATGCACAGCGTCATCATGTTTTAAAAACACTGAAGCTTGCCGAGACGCTAGGTGCCGAAACCACCACCTTAAGCGGAACCGAAGTCGCCCAAACGCTGCTGGCTTATGCACGAAGCCGCAATGTATCCAAGATCGTCGTAGGTAAATCTACACGTTCTGCTTTTGCACGTCTTATTACGCCTGGTCTGGTAGACAGCTTAACTAACCAGGCTACAGATATTGATATTCACGTGGTTTCTCGTGAGCGCGCACTGACTGAAAAAACTGTCATTAATACCAATAATTCCGATAGTTCAGGGCAGTTTAACGAAAGCTCAACGTTAAAAGGCTATTATTTGGCCGGGATTATCTGTGCAATCAATACGGCCATCGCTGCTTTATTATTGCCTTATTTAGAACTGGCAAATGTTGTGATGTTTTATTTGCTGGGAGTAGTTTTAATCTCATACAAGTACGGAAGAGGCTCCGGGATATTCTCTTCACTCATCAGTGTCGCCAGTTTTGATTTCTTCTTTGTACCACCAAAACTTTCATTTACTGTATCTGATACCCAATACCTGCTTACGTTCTCAGTCATGTTCGTGGTGGCTTTGGTGATTAGCAACCTGACGTCTGGTTTACGTTATCAGGCGGTTGTTGCCATGCATAGGGAAAAACGCAGCCGTGCTTTATATGATTTGGGAAAGTCACTGGCTTCAGCGCTTACCTCAGAACATATCATCGAAATCAGCACCCATCATTTGTCCGGGATTTTTCAATCTAAATTAGCCATATTGTTGCCTGACCATCAGGAAAAGATCGTCAATACGACGGCCAATCTCTTGCCTGATAACTGTCTGCAAGAAATCGACTTTGGGATAGCACAGTGGGTTTATGATCACCAACAGCAAGCCGGGTTTGGCACAGACACATTACCATCAAGTTCTGCCTTGTATATTCCGCTGCAAGCGCCCATGCGCACACGTGGCGTCCTGGCTATTGTGCCAGAAAATAAACGGATGATTTTTCTGCCAGAACAGAAACAGTTGTTAGATACGTTCGCTACTCAAATTGCCATTGCGATTGAACGCGTACATTATGTAGAGGTTGCGCAAGACGCTTTAGTCTCTATGGAATCCGAGCGATTGAGAAACACTGTGTTAAGCGCGATTTCACATGATTTGAATACACCACTAACTACCATTGTTGCTTCAGCAGGCTTTCTTAAAAATGGAATCAGCCCTGATGATAAATACTATGAATTTGTCATGATGATCTACGAACAAGCTATTCGCATGAAAAGTCTTGTCGTAAACCTACTTGATATGGCAAGACTACAATCAGGCAAAGTAACGCTTAATAAAAAATGGCTACTACTTGAGGAGGTGGTTGGCACAGCACTGCGCACGATGAAACAGGCGCTTTCTGCACATCAAATCAATATCGATTTACCTGCCGACTTACCATTGCTTGAATTTGATGCAGTGTTGATTGATCGTGTTTTATGTAATTTGTTAGACAACGCAGCGAAATATACGCCCGCTGGCAGTCGAGTGACGATCAGTGCAAGAGTGAAGCAACAGGATATTTGGATATCTGTTGCCGATACAGGACCAGGACTGCCTGAAAAGTTAAAAGATCAATTGTTTGATAAATTCACACGCGGTGAGAAAGAGTCTTCTAAATCAGGAGTTGGCCTTGGGCTATCTATCTGTAAGGCGATTGTTGAAGCACATGGCGGTAAGATTTGGGCGAACAATAAACCTCCAAGCGGAGCAATATTCACTTTTTCACTTCCGCTAGGCACACCACCTAATCTTCCACCTACTGATGAGCCCCACCTTTAAATTTATGACCAATCATATTGCCAATATTATTTTAATTGAAGATGACCCACAGATTCGTCGCTTTGTTTCCTCCGCGCTTGAGGAGGAAAGTTTTCAAGTATTTTGCGCAGAAACCGGCAAGCAAGGTTTAATCGAAATCAGCACACGTAAGCCAGATGCGGTTATTTTAGATTTGGGGTTGCCAGATATTGATGGTATAGAAGTCATTCGTGAAACCAGAAATTGGAGCAATATCCCGATTATTGTACTTTCAGCTAGAACGCAAGAGGCCGAAAAAGTCGCTGCCTTAGATGCAGGTGCAGATGATTTTTTATCGAAACCGTTTGGTACGCCGGAATTGCTGGCAAGAATTCGTGCGCAGTTACGTCGTAGAGCAATGCTGGGTGAAGAAAGTCATCAAGGTATTTATGACTTTGGTGACATCAATGTAGATTTGCCTAGAAGGCTTGTTTCAAAGGCTTCGCAAGCAGTGCATTTAACTCCGATTGAGTTTAGGCTTTTTACTGCTCTAGTTAAAAATGCAGGCAGGGTCGTTACGCAAAAACAATTACTTAAAGAAGTATGGGGACCTTCCTATGTAGAAAATGAGCACTATCTTAGAATCTACATGAGCCACTTAAGACAAAAGCTAGAAAATGATCCTGCGCAACCAGAGCATTTAATTACAGAAATAGGCGTAGGGTTTAGATTGGTCACCTAAAATGTAGAACTATGCTGACCATGTTTCTCATGAGGTAATTTGTTCAATGCTGCCTCGCTCCATATTATCTACTACTGAACGCACAAGTTTACTTGCACTAGCTGAAAGTCAGGACGATTTGATTCGCTATTACACTTTCGATGAGTCTGATTTATCGTTGATTCGGCAACGACGTGGTGATGCCAATCGACTTGGTTTTGCAGTCTAACTTTGTTTATTGCGTTATGCTAGGTCTGGTCTGGTCAATGATATGGTAGCCAGCAAACCAGTAACAATTGGCTGTTTATTCTGGACTGGTTACAAAGTGTTGAGTTGCGCAGACGTGTTCATGCTGGATTAAACAAAGGTGAAGCACACAACGCTTTAGCCAGGGTGGTATTCTTTAATCGTCTTGGTGAAATTCGCGACCGAAGCTTTGAGCAGCAACGTTACCGAGCCAGTGGTCTGAACTTGGTGACAGCAGCTTCGTATTGTGGAATACAGTGTATCTAGATTGAGCAACACAAGCCATGCGCGAGACAGGTAATAAAGCGTTCGATAACAGTTTGTTACAGTATCTATCACCACTAGGCTGGGAGCATATCACCTGACTGGTGATTATGTTTGGTAGCAAAATCGTAAAGCAGAAGATGGGGAAATTAGACCTTTACGCAACGCTGAAAAGTCTTAGCGTACAATTTTTTACGTTTTCTGCGTTCACCCCCTATAGATCAATCGTAAAAGTTGGTTTATTTTAAGTGCTAAAAATGGTATTTTAACGGTCTTTTCAATA
>Ga0066401_1000074_pt1 | contig 10830 bp, 10 predicted proteins | sample LakWasMeta1_LOW4_2_FD_59488 | JGI IMG/M metagenome (GOLD analysis project Ga0066401, IMG submission 59488) | Freshwater sediment methanotrophic microbial communities from Lake Washington under simulated oxygen tension - Sediment Metagenome 1_LOW4 | ecosystem: Environmental > Aquatic > Freshwater...
CAAGGATCAGCAGCGCTTCATCCAGAATCGCCTCTTCAACGGTCAATGGCACCAACACCCGAATGGTATTGGCATATACACCGCATGAGAGAAGAATCAGACCCGATTCGGCCGCATGGCTGGTCAAGGCCTTGGTGGCATCGGGATCTGGTGAATTGTCGCTGTCGGGCCGGATCATTTCGAAGGCGACCATACCGCCCAGGCCACGGATTTCGCCAATACCCAAATGGACATCTTTCTGCAGATCCGTTACGAAATCGCGAATTTTCGCGCCGATGTGTTTTGAACGCTCCAGCAGGTTTTCCGATTCGATAATATCCAATACCGCTAACGCCGCAGCACAGGCGACGGGATTGCCGCCATAGGTTCCGCCCAGTCCGCCGGGTGCCGGTGCATCCATCACATCGGCCCTGCCCACGACGCCGGCGAGCGGAAAACCACCGCCTATGGACTTGGCAACTGTCAGGATATCGGCGTACACCTCGTAGTGCTCCATTGCAAACAATTTTCCGGTCCGGGCAAAGCCGCTTTGCACTTCATCGGCGACCAGCAAAATGCCATGCTCGTCGCAAATGTTTTTCAATGCCGACATGAACTCCGGTGGCGCAACGGTAAATCCGCCCTCGCCCTGCACCGGTTCGATGATGAAAGCGGCGACACGCGCCGCTTCGATATCGTATTTGAATAGATGCGCGATATCGTCGAGTGCATCCTGCACACTGACGCCGTGATACGAATGCGGAAATCTGGCGTGGTAAATATCAGCAGGAAATGGTCCGAAACCGGTTTTGTAAGGCACGACTTTTCCGGTCAATGCCATGCCGAGCATCGTACGACCATGAAAGCCGCCCGAAAATGCAATAACACCAGGCCGTTTGGTGAAAGCACGGGCAATCTTGACGGCATTTTCTACCGCTTCGGCACCCGTGCTGACGAAAAACGATTTGGCATTGCCCAGTATCGGAGCCTTGGCATTGAGTTTTTCGGCCAATTCGACATAGGGCTCGTACGGCATGACTTGTACGCAACTATGGATAAAGCCTTCAAGCTGCTTCTGGACCGCAGCCATCACTTTTGGATGACGATGCCCGGTATTGAGCACACCGATACCGCCGGCAAAATCAATATAGCGTTTGCCGTCGGCATCCCATATTTCCGCGTTGAGTGCACGCACCGCATAACGCTGGGTGGCATGCCCCACACCTCGTACGACGGCGGCTTCACGGCGTTGCTGCAATTCGGAATTTTTGCTCATCGGTTTTACTCGATCAATAGATTGGCTTATTTTTGATCGGCACCTATCCAGGCGTCGATCTTGGCTTCAAGCACGTCCAATGGCACTGAACCGTCCTTCAACACTTCGGCGTGAAAACCACGAATATCAAAATCGGCGCCCTGTTGCTTCTCGGCCTTGGCGCGCAGTTCTTTAATCTTCAATTCGCCGATTTTATACGCCAAAGCCTGGCCGGGAATAGCGATATAACGCTCGGTTTCCGAGACGGCTTCGGTATCGTTGGTGGCAGAGTTGTCTTTCATGTAGGCAATCACCTGCTCCCGCGTCCAGCCTTTGCTGTGCAAGCCGGTGTCCACGACCAGTCGAATCGCACGCCACAGTTCGGCTTGAAGGCGGCCAAAATATTGATAGGGATCTGTATAGACACCTAGTTCCTTGCCTAGCGATTCGGCATACAGTCCCCAGCCTTCAGAGAAGGCGGTTTCACCACCAAAACGACGGAATTTCGGCAAGCCGGTCAACTCCTGCTGCAGCGCAAGCTGGAAATGGTGACCGGGAATGGCTTCATGCAAAAACAGGCTTTCCGCATCCCAGGTTTTGCGGCTCGGCAAATCATAGGTGTTGACATAGAAAATACCGGGACGCGAACCGTCTTCGCTTGGACGGTTATATTGCCCGCCGGCGGCCGATTGAGCCCGAAATGCTTCGACCGGACGAATTTCAAAAGCGGCCTTGGGCAGCAGGCTGAATAATTCGGGTATTTTTTGATTCACCTTCGCTTCAAGCGCGCGATACGCTACCAGTAAATCTTCCTCGGTCTTGAATTCGAATTGCTTGTCACTGCCGACGAAATCAAAAAATTCCTTTCTATTACCCTTAAAGCCGACTTGCGCAATAACCTTGTCCATTTCAGATTGGATTCGTGCTACTTCCCCCAAGCCAATATCATGTATTTGCGCCGGCGTCAGGTTGGTCGTGGTGGACATGCGTGCGCGATAGGCGTACCACGCCTCGCCATCCGGCAAAGCCGACAGGGCAACGGTATCGCGACAGGCCGGCATGTAGTCTTCCGAGACGAATCTCCGCAGCTCGCGATAAACAGGCATTAATTTGCCTGCGATCAAATCCCGGTAGGCGGCAGTCAAGCGTGTCTTGTCGGCATCGGAAAAATCTTTGGGAAAATTGGCAACCGGTTTCCAGAAAATGGTGTCTTCGGGTTTTTCCTTGATTAGCGCGTCGAGTTGCGGCAGCACTTTCAGCATCAGTACCTTGGGCTGCACCACGCCATCTTTCATCCCGACCCGCATATTGCCCTGCATGGTCGCCATCAGTTCCGGCAAACGTGATGCACGCGCCAGCCAATTGTCATAATCCTTGACGGTTTTAAATGGTTGTGCTGCCGTGCCGGAACCCAGCTGTGCAAAATTGCCCGCCACATTTCTGAACTGGTTGAGTGGCATTTTCCAGTCTTCAAAACGCTCGCCTTCGATACTGTTTTTCAAATCACGCACGAAAATGTTGTAGGAGAGCAAAGCTTGCCCGCTCAATTCCCCGGCACCGATTTTCTCTGCCTTTGCCAGCCATTGCCTTGAAAACTCGAGACTTTCGTCACGGTATTTTTTTGTGAAGGTGTTGGGCAACAGATCGTTATAACGCGTATCGCCTACCTGGGTAGCACGCAACGGGCTGCGTTTAAGCGATGCTTCCCAGTAATCGCCGTAGAGCTGCTCCAGCTGCACGGACTTGTCGGACATTGGGCTCTTGGCCGCCGCCTGCACCGAAGCTGCTTGAACCGGTCCGTGGACAAAGGCAAATGGAATCGCGAGCATCAGCGCTAGTGCAAGAGGACGTTGTGACATAAGTGTTCCCGAATAAGGTGGTCGTTCAACTTTCATTCTGTCAGATTCAAAGTTAATTATTTGTCTTGATGTATTCCCGGGTGTATTAAATCCCGCAACATTGGTTTACTCTGGGATTGTAAGCATCGCAAATCGAGAAATTCCATGACCATCTGCCCTATCGCCATCGCCGTTGGCTGCCGAAAATGTCCGATTTATGTCGCCTGCCCGGTGAAATCGATTATCGGTGACCAGGCCCCGAAACAGCCCGAAAAATCCCTGAGCCGATCCGCGCCAAAGAAAAAGAGCGCCAAGAAAAAAGTGGCAAAGAAAAAAGCGAATTGATTTTATGGTGTGATTTCCACGCCGGCTTAATGAAGGCCGAGGTATTGTGTGATCACATCCGCCAGAGTAGTCCGCCATGCTTCGATTAAGTCTGTTGCTCGCATCACTTGCGATGATCGGCAGTGATGCACGGGCACAAAATGCGGTATCCAGCCCCAGCTCCCTGGGTCCTTTACGCGTTACGACGCTGGTCAAAAACCTGACCCACCCCTGGGGAATGGCCTTTCTGCCCGATGGCCGCTTGTTGATCACCGAGCGTGCCGGTCGTCTGCGCTTGTACTCGAACGGAAAGCTCTCGCGTCCGATTACCGGCGTACCCGCCGTTTATGCCAGTGGCCAGGGCGGTTTGCTGGATGTCGAAATAGATCCGGATTTCCCTAAAAACCAACTCGTCTATCTGACCTATGCCGAAGCCGGCGCCGATGACATGGCCGGCACAGCGGTCATGCGGGGAAAATTAATCGGCAACACGCTGGTGAATACGCGGGTGTTATTTCGGCAAATGCCCAAGCTAAGCAGCGGAGCCCATTTTGGCTCGCGTTTGGTATTTGATAGATCCGGGCATCTTTTTGTCACGCTGGGTGAAAACAATCAGCGGATCACTGCGCAACATCTGGATCATCTGCAGGGCAAGGTCATCCGGATCAAGCCAGATGGCGGCATTCCCAAAGACAACCCATTCGTCGGCAAAACCGATGCCCGACCCGAGATATGGTCTTATGGCCATCGCAATCCTCAGGGAGCCGCCTTGAATCCGTGGACAGGGAAACTATGGGTGCACGAACACGGGCCGAAAGGCGGCGATGAAATCAATATTCCGCAGGCCGGAAAAAATTACGGTTGGCCCAAGATTACCTACGGCATTAATTACAATGGACTCGACATACCCGAGGCCGTCAGCAACAAGGCCCCCGGCATGGAACAGCCCATCTATTACTGGGTACCGTCGATTGCGCCGAGCGGCATGAGCTTTTACGACATCAACAAAAAAAGCCCTTGGTACGGCAATCTGTTCGTTGGTGCGCTCGCCGGACAAATGCTTGTTCGACTTGAACTGGATGGCGACAAAATCATCAAGGAAGAACGCCTGCTCAAGGAATTTGGCTATCGTTTTCGCGATGTGCAAACCGGGCCCGACGGAAGTCTTTATTTAATCACCGACGCAGCCGATGGCAGGCTTATGAAAGTGGATCCGCCAAAACAGGCGGCCCGTTAACTCTCACCTCTCGACAGGTTAATCAGCACTTCCGTCCAGAGACGACAGGGACATGCCACACGACATAATGGGGTGGCGTCTCGATGGCATGAATCAGTGAGTTCATGTCGGCAATCACGGCATCCACACTACGGCCAGATGCTCCCGCCAGGACCTCTGCATAGCCATCTCGCCATGCACCGATGATGCCGGCAAACGTGGCACGCGGCACGCGCAGCGTGTCAACCGTGATGTAGTCCATCGTGATACTTCCGTAACCGGCGTTTTCGAGCAATGCCGGTGAATGCCGGCCGATACGGCCGTCGCATCGAATGCTCTGCAGAAACTTGACGGCATGTTCGTTCCAGAATTTATCAGGATCAATTTCAATGACCGGAAAATGCAACATGCCGTAATCTTCCGACACCAAATGCAGGACGCCGCCGGGCTTCAATACGCGGGTAAATTCCGCCAATACCAGCGGAAAATCCGGAACCGCCTGAGACATATGCCGACAGACGAGCAAATCAATACTGGCATCGTCGAAACGCAGGGCAAACGCATCGCCTTGTTCGTAACTTACCCGCCCGGAAAACCCTTGGCTGTCGCGTCTTGCGAATACCAGATTCGATTCCAGAATATCCATGCCTACGACGCTGGCTTGGGGATAATGTTCGGCCAATCGCCGGGTTATTTCGCCGGTACCGCAGCCGACATCCACTATCCGAATGGCACCCGAAAGCGCATAAAGATCAAACAAATGTTTTTCCTGCGGCCAGATGGCTTCGGCCTGATGCGCCAGATTGCGCACCATGGATTCATCGCCCATTTGTTCGGCCTGAGGATTTCGATCCTGCGACATGTAATGTCCTATGTGATTTGATTGGCCAATGGCCAGCGGCCTAGTTCGATATGTTCGGATTTGCCGACGAGACTTTCGATAAGTACAAAATCGTGGACATGCCAATCAATCGGTGTTGGCAACAGAAATTCGGCCACCGGCTGCCGGCTGTAAAGCAAAGTCGCGTGAGCCTTGAAGTTATTATGCAAATGTTCGCCGAGTCTGACGGCTAGTAAATTGTTTTTTAGCAGTTGCCAGAATTTTTTCAACTCGGGCGACTCGGCGACTGCTCCGAGAACGCAAGGGAACTTGCCTGTTCTGCTGTCGAAACTCATGAATTGGTCGAATTGGATATCGAACGATTCGGCCTGAATCTTGCTGGCGGCGGTCATGGCCCGGCTCACCAGATCAGAACGTGCATCGGGAAACTGGCCCAGATGATGCAAGGTCAGATGGTAACGCTCGCGACCCACCCAGCTACCGTCGACACCCCGGTTTTTTCTCAGTTCATCCGCAAACTGGCCGAGCTGTTCACGCACTTCGGCATTCGGGGACAAGGCAAAAAAATAGTTGTGTTCATAAACCGATTTTGTCCCGGAACCAAAAAGGGCCATCTGCGGCATCGAATTTTTGGAGCTGGCGTGTTTATTGATCATGGTAGAAATGTGATGTCGATGATGGCGGCATTACTGGCGAACGATATTATTCAACAAAATCGGCAATTTCCGAGAGTGGTTTGCGTTCAATATCGGGAACACGGCAATCTTCGACGGGATGGCCAACGACCAGCAACAGATAAGGCACTTCGTTTTTAGGCCGATCCAGAATCTCGTTGAGAAAAGCCATCGGGCTAGGCGTGTGGGTCAATGTGGCAAGACCGGCCTTGTGCAAGGCGGCGATCAGCAATCCGGCCGCAATTCCGGTGGATTCATGCGGGTAGTAGCGCTTGGCTTTCTGTCCTGCAATTTCCGGTCCGGTACGCTCGTAAAAAATGGCGATCAGCCAGGGGGCGTCTTCGAGAAACGGCTTCTTCTCGTCGGTACCCAATTCGGCGAGTGCCTGCAGCCACTCGTCTGGTGCGCGGTGTTGGTAAAATTCGCGCTCTTCCTTCTCGGCGGCCTCGCGAATCCGTGCCTTGACCTCAGGGTTTGAAATCGCTACGAAATGCCAGGGTTGCTGGTTGGCCCCACTAGGGGCGGCCCCTGCCGTTCTGATGCAGGCTTCTATGACATCGCGGGGAACGGCTTTGGACGAGTAATCGCGAACCGTTCGTCTGGTTGCCATTTCATCGGCAAACATTCTTGCACGTGCGAGTCGTTCGCTATCGAGTGTGCCGTATTGCGGCAATAAAATCGTTTTCAGGTTTTTCATCGCCACAGCATAGCCTAGTTCGATTGCCTAGCCTGAACTTACCGGAATACGCATGGTTCAAATATCGACAAAAGTCTTGAAACCACCCCAAAACATGCGTTTTCCGTCAAACGGCATTTTCTTGGGATCCATCATGGCGGCGAGCCTGGGATCGGACATGACTTTCTTGTTCACGCGGTTACGATCGGCTTTCGATTTGTAAACGATGAAGGAAAAGATCACCGTTTCATCCTTCTTGAGTTTTACGCTTTGCGGAAAAGACGTGTGCTTTCCGGGCTTCACGTCATCGGCAATGCATTCCTTGTAGTCGAGCGCGCCGTGTTCGCGCCAGACTTTTCCCGCCAATCGAGCCATCTTGCGATAAGCCGCCATATTTTTGTTCGGCACTGGCAACACAAAACCGTCGACATAACTCATATGGACTCCTGCTTTTGTGGTTGTGATACCGATAGCGTCTGCCTAAAAAATGGCACGGTCAAGTGAGCACGCAGCAACATTCCGTTAAGTAACCAAAGGTTAACCAAACACCACCAATGTGCGACAGCGCACCGACTCTGGTTGGCTGAAGGCATAACTTGCTGACATCTGCCCAATGGAACTCTGCCATGTCTTTTGCCCTGTATATTTTCGGAATTCTGGTGGTACTTAGCGGAGCGATTTACGGGGCGATTTGATTGAATGTTCCGCAACAATGGATCGTCGTCGGGTCGATTATCATTGCCGGCTTGGGAATACTGGCTGCCGTTTCGCAAACCCGATCACGCGACAAGCCGCAGTAATGACCTCCCGCTTCGACCGGCGCATCCTGCACGGCATGTTGCTTGAGCCCGACGCCAAGGATAATCGTCTTGCTCTGCATTCGGGCTCGCAAAGCCGATTTATCATACCCATTTCAAGTATCGAATATTTCGTCGCCACCTGGATCGTCGCGAAAGAAGGGTGCAACAAAAAGCCTCTCATTCCAACTGATGAAGCCAGGCCATAGCCTCATCTGCTACCGCGGCAACGCCAACGGTTAACGTCCAGAGTTGAGTCAGTCCCTTTCGGCCGCTTCTTCGCGACCTTGCTGTCTGATAATCGCCTCTTGCCTGGCATCTTCAATCGACATCATTACGGCATCCAGATCGGCATGGTGCTCGTCGAAAACGAATTGTCCGCTCAACGCCATATCCGCTTGCAACTCGCCTTTTTCATACAAAGCCCACATCTCTTCACCAAAGTGCGTCGATAGCAGCGAGGGAGCAAACCTTCCCAGGCTATCCCTCAAATTATGTACGTCACGCAACAGCATTTCTCTGGCCGCATTGTTACCGGCGGCACTGACGACCTGGGGGAAATCGATAATCACGGGGCCGAAGGGCGCCACCAGCACGTTGTATTCCGACAAATCGCCGTGAATCATGCCTATGCAAAGCATCCGCACGACATCGCCAATCAGTTCGCCATGAAACCAGAGCGCCTCTTCTTCGGTCAGCTGCACTTCGCCCAAACGCGGGGCACTGTGCCCCTCCTCGTCCGTGACCAGTTCCATGAGCAATACGCCATGAAAATAGCCATGCGGCTTCGGCACGCAGACACCGGCTTCGACTAATTGATACAAGGCATCGACTTCGGTATTTTTCCAGGCGGTTTCTTGTTCTTTCCGGCCAAATTTCGTTGCCTTGCTCATGGCGCGTGCCTGACGGCTTCCACGCACCTTGCGACCTTCCTGATATTGCACGCGCGCCTGAAAGCTTCGCTGCGCCATGTCTTTGTAGACTTTCGCGCACAGTATTTCATCGCCGGCACGAACTACGTACACGGAAGCTTCCTTGCCGCTTTTGAGTGGCCGCATAACCTCGTCGATAACGCCATCATCAATGAGTGGTTGCAGGCCTTTCGGGGTTTTCATTAGATTGGATAGTGTGGGTGATCAGGCTGCCATTATGAGCCATATTCATTTGCAAACACGCGGCAGACATCAATTCAATGTGCGTTTGAACACATAGGCAGGTATCGTAGTGGTTAATCTGTAGGAAGCATTAACGAAGAATAATTCCTTCCCGATCCGAGCAGGTTCCGTTAAGGTACGACAGCGTACCGTGTGATCCATGCGCCGTGTTGGCGTTTGGAGTGACAAACATGAAACGTATCGCAATCAGTATGCTTACTTTGGCAATAACCGCTGCTGCGGGCGGTGCCCTTGCTGCACCGCAGGATTACCGCAATAACAACAATAATTACAATAACAACTACAACGACAGCCGCTATGACGATCGTTATGACGATCGTTATGAAAATCGTGGCGTGAGCAATCGTCGCAACGACATGGCTCAGGTTATCCGCGTAGAGCGCGTCAATAACAACTCTGGTGCCTATCAGCGCCAGGAATGCTGGAACGAGCAAACACGTGGTTACGATGATGGTTACTACCGTGACGATTACGGCCGTCTGTATCGCGGCGATGACCGCAACAGTAAAACCGGTGTCGTCGTAGGTGCCATTGTCGGTGGCGCACTGGGCAACCAGGTCGGCAAAGGTGATGGTAAAAAAGCGGCAACGATTGCCGGCGCCGTTCTCGGCGGCATTATTGGCAACAACACGGCACGCGATAACAACCAGTACGAGTATCGTGACGACAACAATTCGGTTCGCCGTTGCCGTACCGTTTACGACAATGACAACAACAGCAATTACGGCAACTACGATTCATATCGGGTGACGTATCGCTATGCCGGACAGACCTATCAGGCCTTCACCGACTATCGTCCAGGCCGCACCATTCGCGTCACCGTGAATGTCCGTCTGCAGGAAGACAACATCCGTTACGGCAATCGCTGATACGCTGTTGCTTCAAAATAATAAAGGGTCCTTTCGAGGGCCCTTTTTTATTACAACGCCGGCAAGCATGCATTGCATACAAGGCTCGATCAGCGGCTTGGCAGCTTGGTGTAGACCGAAGTGGCATTGCCATTCGTACCGACCGGCATCGTGACCCGAAAGGTATTTCCGCTGCACACATACGTTCTCGTGTTGGGTTGCAATGGACCCACCGGCATCGGCGTCCTGATGCTATGACCATGAATCGTGGTCGTCACCGATCCGGAAACATCGCCGGCATCGGGACACATATTGAATCTGCCGCCTGCCGCAGACCAGCGACCGCTGACCTGTCCGCCGAGCTGCGCGGTTCCGCGCGCCGACGATCCAGGCACCGTACTTACACCGCTGGCCGACACATGTGACTGGCCGGTGATAAAACTGCGATCTTCATTGAGAGTCAGCGTGTTGTTTGCCAATGACGCATTGGTCACTCTGAAGTTAGGCAGATGCTCGCGTGCCCATTGCTGCATGCCGTCTACCGTCATCTGCCAATTGCCTACGAGACAGCGATCTATCTCGCGGGTTGCGGCACATTCCTGGCAACCGGTTTCACGCGTTCCGGCAATCTGCAATGCGACAGCCGCTGTCGAGGCAGCCATACCGGCGAAACGATATTCGCGGACGTTGCCGTCCATTGCATTGATCGAAGCGGGAAAATCCGTCCACGCATCGGAGTCACTCGCCTTCACTTTATGAAATCTCCGTGGCCGCGGATCAACACGCCAGCGTCCACAGCGAAACGTGACATTCGCCCGTTTCAAGACAAACGGAGCCAGCTCGACCCTTTGCGTCCGGGTATTTTCCCAGTTGTAGGTTTCGCCGGTCTGCGGCGTTGAACCTATGGAGGCACCACGGCCGTCACGAATTCGCTGATCGAGATAATCTTCGGCAAATCGAAGCCATTGATCCGCCGGCAGTGCCGTCATCATCGCGCTTCGTTGCGCCGCCTCGGCCGGGCTCGATGCCATGGCACGCAGAAACGGCATCACGCTCGCATTACCGCGCGCCGTTCCCATCCAGGCGAAAAAAACATAGGCATCGTAGGACATACGGTTCAGTGCCGTACGTGGCGAATTGGCATCGAAAGCATTGACACGGTCACTCATGAATCGGGGCGGTGAAACGGCAACGGTCGAAAACCAGT
>Ga0066401_1000078_pt1 | contig 10669 bp, 10 predicted proteins | sample LakWasMeta1_LOW4_2_FD_59488 | JGI IMG/M metagenome (GOLD analysis project Ga0066401, IMG submission 59488) | Freshwater sediment methanotrophic microbial communities from Lake Washington under simulated oxygen tension - Sediment Metagenome 1_LOW4 | ecosystem: Environmental > Aquatic > Freshwater...
TTGATGGGTTTTACCGAAGTGGTGAATTTCTCTTTGCCCGGCTTGCCTTTGAGCGGCGGAAATTCGATTTTCAGGTCGGGCAATTTATGGTCCGGAATGCGCTTCAGCAGGTCTTTGATCAGCGTCAGTCGCCCCTGTTTCTGGCTGTTGAAATCGACGACGGTCCATGGCGCAAACTTGGTGTGCGTGGCACGGAGCATTTCGTCGCGGGCCTTGCCGTAATCGGCATATTTTTCTCGGGCCTGGACATCGATCGGTGACAGCTTCCAGCGCTTGGTCGGGTCCTTGATGCGTTCGGCAAAGCGTTCTTCCTGTACTTCCTGATCCACCGACAACCAATACTTGAATAGCAGGATGCCTTCATCCACCAGCATCTTTTCAAAGATGGGTGCCTGTTTTAAAAATAACGATACCTGTTCCTGCGTGCAAAAACCCATCACTTTTTCTACGCCGGCCCGGTTGTACCAGGAGCGGTCGAACAGAACCAGTTCGCCGGCGGAAGGAAGGTGTGCGATATAACGCTGGAAATACCATTGCGATTTTTCAACGTCGTTCGGTTTCGACAAAGCCACGCTGCGGCACTGCCGCGGCGGCAGGCAGGAGGTCATGGCATTGATCACGCCGCCTTTGCCTGCAGTATCGCGACCTTCGACAATCACGAGGACGCGCTTGCCGGTGTCTTGCAACCAGCGTGCCACCTGATTCAGCTCAACCTGCAGAGGCTCCAGTGCTTTTTCATAGTCTTTTGTTTTCATGGCGTGTCCTTGTGTGTGGTTGTAGGAGCGCCTTTAGGCGCGATAAATCCCGCCAGATCTGTCGCGCCTAAAGGCGCTCCTACGCAATCATTCCCGCAATCGCGGTCTCAGGTTTGCCAGATTACAGGGTTTCGTTCGTGAATCCAGTTGTGCGCGAATCAGTTTTTCCCAGGCGGTTTTGCAGGCAGACGTGGAGCCGGGCAGACAAAACACGAAGGTGTTGTTGGCCAGTCCGGCAAACGCCCGTGACTGCAAGGTCGAAGTGCCAATCTCGTCGAAACTCAATACGCGAAACATTTCGCCGAAACCGGGCATTTCCTTGTCGAGCAGGGGTTTGATGGCTTCGGGTGTGGAATCCCGGCCGGTAAAGCCGGTGCCGCCGTTGATCAGAATGCCGTCTATTTTTTCTTCGGCAATCCAGCCCGATACCTTGGCACGCAATGAATATTTATTGTCCGGCAACAGTGCGCGATCAAACAAATGGTGCCCCTGTGCCTGCAAGGCATCGCACAGAAAATCGCCCGAGCTGTCGTTTGCGAAACTGCGGGTGTCCGATACCGTCAGAACGCAAAGATTCAATGCGGTAAATTCCGATATGGAACTCATGCAGCCTCCGTCAGGATTTTCAGTTCGTCGACCTGACTTTCCCGGGTCAGCGTATTGATCAATTCGTCCATGTCGCCGGCCATGATTTGCGGCAATGCATACAGGGTCAAACCGTCGACGCGATGGTCGGTGATGCGCCCCTGCGGGAAATTGTAGGTGCGGATGCGCTGGCTGCGATCGCCGCTGCCCACTTGCAGTCGGCGCTCCTGCGCCTGCGTTGCCTGCTGCTTGCTGACTTCGGCTTCATACAGTTTCGATTTCAGCAGCGACATCGCCTGGGCGCGGTTTTTATGCTGGCTGCGTTGATCCTGGCACTCGACGATGAGACCGGTGGGCAGGTGGGTGATGCGAATAGCCGAATCGGTTTTATTGACGTGCTGGCCGCCGGCGCCGGAAGCGCGAAACGTATCGACCTTCAAATCGTTCGGACGGATATCGACTTCATCGATATCCTCCAGTTCGGGAAGAATGGCTACCGTTGCCGCCGAGGTATGGATTCGGCCCTGCGTCTCCGTGTCGGGCACACGTTGAACGCGATGCGTTCCGGATTCAAATTTGAATTTCGAATAGGCGCCTTTGCCTTCGATGCGTGCAATGATTTCCTTGTAGCCGCCGTGTTCGCCTTCGCTGGCGGATACGATTTCCACGGTCCAGCGTTTCTTCTCGGCATAACGTGCGTACATGCGAAACAGATCGCCGGCAAAAATGGCCGCTTCGTCGCCGCCGGTGCCGGCACGCACTTCAAGAAAAAGATTGGCGTCGTCGCGCGGATCTTTCGGAATCAGCAATAGGGACAACTGCTCTTCGAGCTCGGCGATGCGCGCCTGTGCCGCGGGAATTTCTTCTTCCGCCAATTCACGCATCTCGGGGTCGGCGCGCATTTGCTCGGCCGATGCCAGGTCCTTGTGCGCCTGGCGAAACAGGGACAGATTGTTCGCCACCGGTTCCAGTTGCGAATACTCTTTTGAAAGTGTGCGGAATTTCTGATTGTCGTTGATGACCGAGGCATCGGACAGCAAATGCCCGACTTCTTCGTAACGCTCGGCAAGAATTTCAAGTTTTCGCAACAGGCTCGGTGTCATGGGTGTTGAATCACTTCTCGTTATCCTGCTGGTTGCCCGAATACAGTTTTTCGGCGGCCCGCAATAATTCGGCGTCGCCCCGCAAGGCTGCCTCTCTCAGTGCCGCAGTCGGTGCGTGCAATAGTTTGTTGGTGAGCTGGTGCGCCAGAACCGTCAGGACGGCATGCGGGTCCTGCCCGTTCGCCAATTGTTCCCTGGCCTGCTCAAGCAGGGCATCCCGTGTTTGTACGCCGTGCGATCGCAAATCCTTCAAGGCGTTCTGGTTGCCCTGTGCCTGCGTCCATGCCCAGAAGTGCTGAACTTGTAGATCGATGATGACTTCGGCTTCGTTGGCCGCTTCCCGTCTCGATGCCCGGTTGTCTTCGATCACCTGTTCGAGATCATCCACCGTGTAAAGGTAAACGTCGGCAAGCTCCGCCACATCGGCGGCGATATCGCGCGGCACTGCCAGATCAAGCAAAAACATTGGCTTGTTTCTGCGGGCTTTCAGCGCAGTCTGAAGCATCGCCTTGCTCAGTATGGGTTCACGACTGGCGGTTGCACTGATCACGATATCGGCTTCGAACAAGTGCCGGTCGATATCCTGCAGGGGCAGGGCAACGCCGCCATGTTGGGTAGCCAGAGTTTGTGCGTGCTCAAGGGTTCGGTTGGCGATCAATAATCTTTTGACTTTTGCATCGCTCAGATGACGAGCCGACAGTTCGATCGTGTCGCCGGCGCCAATCAGCATGACCGTGGCGTGATCGAGCCGGGAAAATAAACGCTGTGCCATGCGCACTGCTGCAAAGGCAACCGAAACCGGATGTGCGCCGATGCGGGTATCGGTCCGAACCCGTTTCGCCACCGAAAATGTTTGCTGGAACAGGCGATCGAGAGCGCCATTCACGCTATGGGCGTCGCGAGCCGCCTGCCAGGCGGTTTTTACCTGTCCCAGGATCTGGGGTTCACCCAGAATCAGCGAGTCCAGCCCGGCGGCAACGCGAAAAAGGTGCCGTACGGCCTGGGCATCATGGTGTTGGTAAAGGTAGGTCTGCAGGGAATCAACCGACAGCCCGTGTTGCCGGGAAAGCCACTGCATCAGTTCAAGTTCCGCTCCGGAATCAATTTGGGCATAAATTTCGGTACGGTTGCAGGTCGACAAAACCGCCGCTTCATGCACGCCATTCAGCGATTGAAGCGCTTTAAGTGCTTCCTGTAACTGCCCAGCCTCTACCGCCACCGTTTCGCGCAGGGCGATGGGTGCGGTTTGGTGATTAAGGCCGAGTGCGATGAAGGGCATGAATGGACGATGCTGGGGTATGCTATTGGCGGATTCGGCATATTCTAACGTATTGGTGTTCCAATGATTTTTCGCGTGTTTGCACTGGGGCTCTTTCTGCTGCCCGCCCCCCTGCTGGCCGAGCCGCTGATTGACGAGAAAAATCAGGCGGTGGCCGCGATTATGGCGGCGGAATACGCCCTGCAAAACAACGACCTCAGGACAGCGGCGCTGGAATACACCAAGGCCGCACAGCTCAGCAAGGATGTCGGTTTGGCGGAGCAGGCGGCCAGGCTGGCCATGAATGAAAACATGCCCGAGATCGCCCGCAAGGCCCTGGCACGCTGGCATACGCTGTCTCCCGATTCCGCCGACATGTGGGCCATGAATCTTCGTGTCTCGATGCAGTTGGGCGAGGCGGAGTCGGCCTTTATTTTTGCCAACAAGTTGTTGAGTTACGGCACGACGGAGTACGGCAATCTTCTGATGGATGTATTGCGAACGGAAAAAGCCGATGCCGGCGTGATGTCACGCGCGGTGTTGCGAAATATCTCGGGTGGCAACGCGATGCCCGACAACGTGCAGATATGGATCCAGATTCTGTTTCTCGCCGAGGCGCTCGATGAGCCGGTCGCAGCACAGGCATTGAGCGAAAAAATAGCCTCGAAATTTCCGCAAGATCCCCGTGCCTTGCTGATCGGAGCTTCGGTTTTGCGTGAAAAAGGCGAGGAGTCCGCTGCGCTCGATATGGTGCGGCGTGCCAGTACGCTGTCGCCGCAAAATAGCTGGGTTAAGCAGGCGGTCATGTCCGAATTCACCCAGCTGCAGGCCTGGCTGGAAGCAGAAAAATATTTGGCCAGCGGCCCGCAGGACGAAAATAGCTGGCTAATGCGGGGCCGCCTGATTATGGAAGCGGGGCGAAACGATGTCAGCGAAAATTTTCTCGCCTTGTTGCATCAACAATACCGGCAACCGGGCCAGAAAGTGCAGCTCCTGTTCGGACAGTTGAACGAGTCCCTTGGGCGCTGGAGTGATGCCGAACGCTGGTATCGGGGCATAGAGACCGGCGCCGAGCGTGATCGTGCCCAGTTGCGCCTGCCGATCGTGCTGAGCAAGCTCAATCGCTGGAACGAGGCGTTGGCGCATCTGCATGCCATGCAGAAAAATGATGCTGCCGATGGTGAATTCGTCCGCGACAGCTATCTTGTCGAAGCCGATTTGTGGGCAAAGCGGAATGACGATGTGCAGGCGATGAAAACCTTGCAGCGCGGCTTGGCCATATTCGAAGCCGATCCTCTGCTGCTATATGGTCGCGCCATGCAGCACGTCAGCAGCAATCGCATCAATGCCGGGCTGGCGGACCTTAAAAAAATAATCGACGACAATAACCAGAATGCCGAAGCATTGAATGCCTACGGCTACACGCTGGCCCAGCATAAAAAACAATTCGACCTGGCTTTACCCTACATCGAGAAAGCATTGAAGTTGCGGCCGGGGTCCGCCTCGACAATGGATAGTCTTGGCTGGGTCAAGTTCATGCAAAAAAAATACGAAGAAGCGCAGCAATGGCTTGAAAAAGCATGGCGCCGGTCAAAGGATGCCGAAATCGCGGCCCATCTCGGCGAGGTTTACTGGATGCGCGGCATGAAAGACGATGCCAGAAAAATATGGTCGCAGGGGCAAACGCTCGATCCTGGCTACGCGCAATGGCCGCTTATCCGGAAAAAATATTCGCCATGAAAAAAACCATCGTGCTACTTGGCTGCCTGCTGTTGGCGGCTTGTCAGTCTGCGGTCAGGCCGGTAAATGACGCGTTGAATCTGCAACGGCAAATCGAACGCGAAACTCTATTGCAGAAGCAGGCTGACTGGGGTTTTCGCGGTCGCGTCGCGATCAGCGACGGCGACCAGGCCGGTACCGTGAAGATGGTTTGGCGACAGCAAGGCGAGCAATTCGACATCGAGATATCAATGCCGATCAGCAATCAGAAATATCGGTTGCGAAAAGTCGGCAATGCAGTGCGACTTGAATCGCACGGTATCGCCGCGCTCGAAGGCAGCAGTGCTGAAGCCGTGTTGGTGCAGGCGACAGGTTGGCGTATTCCATTCGACGATATGCAACTTTGGTTGCGCGGCATGCGTTCGGATGGCGCCACGACCATTGCCTTTGGCCCTGACGGGCTGCCTGCGCAGTTTCGCGAAAACGGATGGCTGGTGGATTATCGGGCCTGGTATTCGGCAGTGACTCCGATGCCGCAGAAAGTGTTTGCCAGCACGGTCAACAACGGTAAAAACGCGAGCGTCCGTTTGCAGATCGAAAGTTGGGAAACGCAATGAGCGCCTATTCCGAAAGCGATGGCTGGAGCACTTGGTCGGCACCGGCGAAAATCAATTTGTTTTTACGAATTACCGGTCAGCGCAACGACGGCTACCATTTTCTGCAAACGGTTTTCCAGTTGCTCGATTGGGGCGACAGTCTGCATGTGAGAATGCGTGACGACGGCCGTGTGGTTCGCCTGATCGAGAATGATTACGGCGTCGAGGAATCGGATGATTTGACTGTCCGGGCCGCAAAATTGCTGCAGGAACGCGCAAAGATCCGTCGGGGGGCTGAGTTGTCGGTCACCAAGCGCATTCCGCTGGGTGGCGGGTTCGGTGGAGGCTCTTCGGATGCGGCCACTACGCTGCTGGTATTGAATCGGCTCTGGAAAGCGAACCTGGATATCGATTCGCTAGCCCAACTCGGGCTCTCGCTTGGCGCAGATGTGCCGGTTTTTATACGTGGACACAGCGCATGGGCCGAAGGTGTCGGGGAAAAATTAACGCCCATGGATTTGCCGCAGGCCGCTTATTTATTGGTGGATTCGGGGGTGAGTGTGCCGACCCGCGAACTTTTTCAAAATTTGGAATTGACTCGAAATGCGGCTCCTGTGACAATAGCGGACTTCGTTTCAGGAACAGTGCTCGGCAATGCCTTCGAGCCGGTTCTGCGGGCAAGGGAAAAGACGGTCGATAGACTGCTCGAATTTCTGTCCCAGTTCGGCACGGCATGCTTGACCGGCACCGGCGGCGGCTGTTTTGTAGGGTTTAAAGCCCTTGCAGAGGCCCAAGCCGCCCAACAATGTTTGTCGCCAGAGTTCAAATCCTGGGTCGCGAACGGCGTTAATCGCTCGGTTTTGCTCACGCAACTCGAGTGCTGGACTGAAAAACGAGACTTGTAGGGGCGTCGCCAAGCGGTTAAGGCACCAGGTTTTGATCCTGGCATTCGTAGGTTCGAATCCTTCCGCCCCTGCCATTTCAATGCATTCATCACATCGGAAGACCGCCATGAGCATGCAAAATCTGCTCGTTTTCTCAGGTAATTCAAATCTTCCGCTTGCCAAAGCCGTTTGCCGGGAACTGTCGGTGCCAATGGGCAAGGCGATGGTCGGGAAGTTTTCCGACGGTGAAGTCCAGGTTGAAATCGAGGAAAACGTCCGTCGCCAGGAAGTGTTTGTCATCCAATCGACATGCGCGCCAACTGCGGAAAATTTCATGGAGCTGCTGGTGATGGTGGATGCGCTAAAGCGCGCCTCGGCCGGCAGTGTCACCGCGGTTGTGCCGTACTTTGGCTACGCCCGCCAGGATCGACGTCCGCGCTCGGCCCGGGTGCCAATTACCGCCAAAGTGGCGGCGAAAATGTTTTCCGCAGTGGGTACCGACCGGGTTTTGACGGTGGACGTGCACGCTGACCAGATTCAGGGTTTTTTCGATATTCCGGTCGATAATGTTTACGCATCCCCGATTTTGCTCGCCGATATCTGGCGCAATCAGGGTACCGACAACATTATCGTGGTGTCGCCCGACGTGGGCGGAGTGGTGCGCGCACGCGCCATCGCCAAACGCCTCGACGATGCCGAGCTGGCCATCATCGACAAGCGTCGTCCGCGTGCCAATGTATCCACGGTGATGAACATCATCGGTGATGTCGAAGGCAAAACCTGCGTACTGGTGGACGATATCGTCGACACAGCGGGCACCTTGTGTGCAGCGGCGGCGGCACTGAAGCAGAACGGCGCCAAACGCGTAGTGGCTTATTGCACGCACGCCGTTTTGTCCGGAGCTGCAATTAACAACATCACCGGTTCGGCTCTGGACGAGCTGGTGGTGACCGATACGATTCCATTGTCCGATGCTGCCCGCGCCTGCGGCCGCATTCGACAACTGGGCGTGGCGGAATTGCTGGCCGAAACCATTCGACGCATTGCGTTGGGCGAGTCGGTCAGCACGCTGTACGTGGACTAAAATTTCTCGATGGCCGCAAGGCTGTCGAAAACCGCTCACTTGGTCGCGAGTGAGTGTTATCACCGTCGCGAGACGGTTCATTTAAAAAAGGTAGATACATCATGGCAACTCACGCAATCAATGCCAGTGCCCGCAAAGACGAAGGGAAAGGTGCGAGCCGCCGCTTACGTCACAGCGGCTTCACCCCGGCAATCGTTTACGGTGGCACGACGCCTCCTGCTTCCATCCAGTTTGACCACAATCCATTGTGGCTGGCTACCCAGAACGAGTGGTTCTACTCCTCGATTCTCGAGCTCAGCATCGATGGCAAAATGGAAAAAGTGTTGCTGCGCGATATGCAGCGTCACCCGTTCAAGCAACTCATCCTGCACCTGGATTTCCAGCGCGTCGATGAAAACACCGCAATCCGCTTCAACGTTCCGTTGCACTTCCTGAACCAGGAAAAATCCCCGGCTGGCAAGACCGCCGGTATCCTGGTGCTGCATGAGCTCAACGAAATCGAAGTGCTTTGCTTGCCACGCGATTTGCCGGAATTCGTCGAAATCGATCTGGGCGAGCTCAGCGTCGGCGACATCATCCATATGTCGGATATCAAACTGCCAAACGGCGTTTCCCTGCCTGCCCTCAAGCTTGGCAAGAAGCACGATCTGGCCGTTGTTATCGCCAAGCACGCCAAAGACGAAGCCGAAGAAATCGCGGCGCCTGCCACTGAAGTGCCTTCGACCAAGTCGGCTAAAGCCGGTGCAGCACCCGCTGCCGCCGCCAAGCCTGCTGCCAAGAAGAAGTGATGCCTCGGGTGCGCGCCTAGGCGCGCACCCCGGTTTTTATGGCAACTGGATTACGTCTTATTGTCGGCCTGGGAAATCCCGGAGCCGAACACGGCAAAACCCGGCACAACGCCGGGTTTTGGTTTATTGATGCGTTGGCGGAAAAGGCCGGCGCACGCTTTGGTCTTGAATCGAAACTGCACGGCGAGACGGCCAAGATAGAGTTGGCAGGCCGGACGATTTATCTGCTGAAGCCGGCGACCTACATGAATGCCAGCGGACGCTCGGTAATGGCGGCCTTGCGTTACTGGAAGATCGAGCCGGAGGAATGTTTGCTGGCGCATGATGAATTGGATATGCCTCCGGGTACCGCGCGTTTGAAGTTTGACGGCGGACATGGCGGCCAGAATGGCCTGCGGGACACCATGGCTTTGCTTGGGCATGGCAAGTTTCACCGGTTGCGGGTTGGCATCGGCCATCCTGGCCATAAGGACAAAGTGACGCCCTGGGTATTGGGTCGGCCAGGCAAAGATGACGAAGCGTCCATTTTTCGTGCGATAGACGATGCTATTGCGGTCATGCCGTTATGCGTTGAAGGCAATTTTCACGATGCAATGACGAAGCTTCATACCGCCAAGTCGTGAGCGGTTAGCGGTTTGTTGACGGGGATTCCGAATCAAACCTCTGACCATTCACTGCTTAACAGGAACACGAACATGGGTATCAAATGCGGCATCGTTGGGCTTCCCAACGTCGGCAAATCGACTTTATTCAATGCGCTGACCAAGGCAGGCATTGCGGCGGCCAATTTCCCGTTCTGCACCATTGACCCCAATGTCGGCGTTGTGCCGGTGCCAGATCCGCGTCTGGGTCAGCTGGCTGAAATCGTTAAACCACAGAAAACCATCCCGACCTCGGTCGAGTTCGTCGATATCGCAGGCTTGGTTGCCGGCGCGGCAAGCGGCGAGGGCTTGGGCAACAAGTTTTTGGCCCATATCCGGGAAACCGATGCTATCTGCCATGTGGTCCGTTGTTTTGAAAACACCGACATCATTCACGTCAACGGCAAGATCGACCCGCTGTCGGATATTGATACCATCGACACCGAATTGGCCTTGGCTGACCTGGACTCCGTCGAAAAAGCACTGAACCGCGCCGAAAAACTGGCTAAATCCGGCGATAAGGATGCCCAGGCCCGCAAGCCAGTTCTGGCCAAAGTGCGTGAAGCACTGGATCAGGGCAAGCCTGCCCGGGTCGCCGGTCTGGATGCAGAAGAAAAAGCACTGATTCGCGATTTGTTCCTATTAACGTTGAAACCAGTCCTATATGTCGCGAACGTCCTCGAAAATGGCTTTGAAAACAATCCGTTTCTGGATGCTGTTCGTGCCCGTGCGTTGACTGAAGGTGCTGAAGTAGTGCCGGTCTCGGCGGCCATTGAAGAAGAAATGTCCCAGCTTGAAGATGCCGACCGTGCCGAATTTCTGGCTGAAATGGGGCTTGATGAGCCCGGCTTGAACCGTTTGATCCGTGGTGCTTACAAGTTGCTGGGTCTTCAGACCTACTTCACGGCGGGCGTTAAGGAAGTTCGTGCCTGGCAGGTTCGCGCTGGTTCGACTGCACCGCAGGCGGCCGCCGTCATTCATACCGATTTTGAGAAAGGCTTTATTCGTGCCGAAACCATCGCTTTTGATGATTTCATCAGATACAAGGGTGAGTCCGGAGCCCGTGACGCTGGCCGTTTGCGTCTGGAAGGCAAGGAATATCTGGTGCAGGAAGGCGATGTACTGCACTTCCGATTCAACGTTTAATCTTCGTGTTGTGAAAAAACCGTCATTTTGTCGTTGACAAAAAGAGCTTGTCCCGCCAAAATTGCGGGCTTCCTGACGGAGGGATACCCAAGCGGCCAACGGGGGCAGAC
>Ga0066401_1000085_pt1 | contig 10407 bp, 6 predicted proteins | sample LakWasMeta1_LOW4_2_FD_59488 | JGI IMG/M metagenome (GOLD analysis project Ga0066401, IMG submission 59488) | Freshwater sediment methanotrophic microbial communities from Lake Washington under simulated oxygen tension - Sediment Metagenome 1_LOW4 | ecosystem: Environmental > Aquatic > Freshwater...
ATGTTGGTTTCCGGAAGTTTATCAGGCCAGGGAGTCAGTTCTGAATTTTTAATGGTCCATTTGGACAATAAATTGCCGAACTAATTCACATTAAATGCGCAATCGATTTATTTACCACATTCGCCGGACCCAAAGCCTGTTGCAGCGCGGTTTGCGAAGCCTGCGCGTACGCGGCCTGAAAGCCAGTCTGGCCATGCTTTCCCCCCGCTTGAGGAAGCCTCTGCCGAGCTCCGAACTCTATTTTCCCTCGGCCCCGGAAATAGCCCATCTTGTTTCCGTCGACTTCGGATGCGAACGCCCCGATATCAGCGTGATAATTCCGATCCACAATCAACTTGAATTGACCCAATCGTGCCTGACCAGCCTTTTTTTACATCGTCAGGATATTGCCTTTGAAGTCATTGTCGTCGACGACGCTTCCACCGATGGCAGCGTCGAGTTCCTCTCCGCCATCAAGGGATTGCGCGTTTTGCAAATGCCGCAACAAAGCGGCTATGTTTTCGCGAGCAACAAGGGCGCATCCGAAGCAAGGGGAAAAATACTGGTATTTTTGAACAACGATACCGTTGTGCAATCTTGCTGGCTTCAGGCATTGCTCGATACCTTTGAGCGTTTCCCCGATACCGGCATTGCAGGTGCAAAACTGCTTTACCCCAACGGCGTTTTGCAGGAGGCCGGCGGTGCGGTTTTCCGGGACGGCAGCGTCTGGAACATCGGTCGTTACGAACACGCCGATAACCCGCGTTTCAACTACGTGCGTGAAGTGGATTATGTCTCCGGTGCCGCGCTTGCCATCCGGAAAAATGTTTTCGACCGCCTGAATGGCTTCGACAGCCATTTTGCCCCGGGCTATTTTGAAGACACCGATCTGGCGATGCGGGTGCGCGCAGAGGGATTGAAAATCCGCTACCAGCCATTTTCAAGAGTGGTGCATCAGGAAGGCGCCTCTTCCGGGAACAGCTTGGAAAGTGGAATGAAGGCCTTCCAGCCACCGAATCAAATTAAATTTTTCGAGCGGTGGCGCGACACCTTGGCCGATCATCCTGCCCGACCAATGACCAATGATGAAAACAAGGCTCTGGCATTCAGTGGCATCCGGAAAAAAATATTGGTACTTGACGAGCACATGCCCCGCATCGATGCAGACTCCGGGTCTCTGCGTTTATTCCATCTCATGAAAAACCTGCAAAATGAAAACTGCGACTTGCATTTTTTTCCTGCCGACTTGAATTTCGAAGTCGGGCATAGCCAGCGTCTGCAACAACAAGGCATCGCCTGCCATTACCAACCCTGGACCAAAAGTGTGTTTGACTGGTTAACGGAAAATGCCGGAAAGTTCGACGTGATTATCGTCTGCCGCGTCGGCTTGATGAGCAGCGTTTACGATACTTTAAGGCGTGTCGCACCGAAAGCAACACTGGTGTTCGATACGGTGGACCTGCATTACATCCGGGAAATGCAGGAGGCCGATCTTGCCAAATCGGAAGCTCTGAAAAAACAGGCGCGCGCGACCCGGGATAAAGAACGTACGCTGATTTTGAATTGCGATGAAACTTGGGTCGTCAGCGACAGCGAACGCAAATTGCTGGAAGCGGAATTTACCGACAAAAAAATTCGCCGCATTTCCAATATTCATAACGTCCGCCAAAAAACAGCGGGCTTCGCAGACCGCAAGGACATTTTATTTGTCGCCAATTTTCGCCATCCGCCAAACCCGGATGGCCTGCTGTGGTTTCTTGAAAGCGTCTGGCCAACCATTCACGCCAAGCGCCCGGACATGGTGCTGAACGTGGTCGGCGCTGGCGCGCCGAAAGCGTTGATTGCAATGTCGGAAAACATGAATGTGGTTTTTCATGGCCATGTCACCGACGTCGAAAAACATGTCGATACTGCCCGCATCAATATCGCACCACTACGTTACGGTTCCGGCGCGAAAGGCAAGATCAGCCAGGCGCTTTGCTCCGGGCTTCCGACCATCGCCACCCCGGTTGCATCGGATGGCATGCATTTGACTCACGGGAAATCGGTATTGATTGCCGACCAGGCGGACATCTTTTCCCGTGCCGTCATGGACTTATATGACGATGAAGTACTCTGGAACAGCATTTCGGAAAACGGCTACGCCATTGCGGAAGCGTTTTTTTCGGAGCACGCGGCCGTTGAAGAGCTACGATCCATGCTGATTCAGGCAGGCTGACAATGAACAGGCATGTTGCAAACTACATGTGGAATTTCAGGCCCTCTGAAACGAGCCCGCCCCCCACATCATGCATCGATAACAACAGGCAGTTTTTCGCTGCAACGAATATCCTGTCGGTTGCCGATATCGAGCCGCTGGTAGCCCGGTTTCACGGTCTGGATAAACTGTGGGATCGCATTCCACATTGGATTATCAAGGCGGACCTTGGACGCTTGCTGTACATCTATTCTTACGGAAATTTCTATTTCGACGTTGATTGCAGGATCAGGAAAAAATTTACGCTCGACTCCGACCGCTACATGGTTTTATTCACCGAAATGATTCTCAAGGATGTAAACCGGCTAGGTCCCAGGGAATGCAAGAACCCCGAGAATGTCTTGAGGGTTGCCAATTATGCTTTCGGCACCAATGTGATCGGGCATCCATTTCTGCACGAAGTTATTCTCGAATGCATCGCGCGACTCGAGTCCCTGATTGAATCGAGCCCGACCCAATTGCATCAGCACGATATTTTATGGGTCTGCGGACCGGACGTCATTACGACGGTTTATCACCGGTCCAGACACCGGCATCCGGATTTGATCCTGTTGGATACCACCTATCTTGCCCATCTTTGCCATGGATCCTGGCGCGAATAACTCAACCCAGCCGTCTCGCTTCCTGAATTCCGGGCACGGCATTCAAGCGCCCCAGCAAATCGCTCAGCTGTTCAAAGTCATTCACTTTAAGATGGAAATTGATTTCCGCCATGCCGTGACTGCCGTCGATCTTGGAATCCACTCCCTGAATCTGCACGTCGTTTTGCCCGATGATATTGGTGATGTCTTTCAGCAGCCATTTCCTGTCGAATGCCCGCACGACGACATTCACCAGGTAGCGCGACTTGTCCGCCTGCCCCCAGTTCACCGGCAGGCATCTGTCTTCATGAAGGCTTTGCAATCGTTGCAAGGAAGCACATGAAGCACGATGAATACTCACTCCGCGCCCCCGAGTCAGATAGCCGATGATGTCGTCCCCCGGCACCGGCTGGCAGCACCGCGCCAATTGCGTCAGCAGGTTGCCGACGCCTTCAACGGTAAATTGGCCGGCATTTTTCTTGATCGCATATTTTTTCGGCGTCGATTTGACGACCTCGGGCAATTTGCTGGTCTGTTGATGCTCGTGCAAAGCGCGACTTATCTGGTTCGGGCCCACATCACCCAACGCAAGCGCCAAATACAATTCATCGGTATTGGGTAGGCGGAACTTTTCAAGCATCGGCGCGAGGTCGGCATTGAGCAAGGCAACGCGGCGTAATTCTTTTTCTAGAATATCGCGACCCGCCTGCAGATTTCTCGCTCGGTCTATTTTGTGAAACCAGGCCCGAACTTTGTCGCGGGCACGACCACTGACCAGAAACCCGTTCGAACTCATCAGCCAGTCGCGGCGTGGCTCGGAAACTTTGCTGGTGATGATTTCAATGCGGTCGCCGCTGCTGGGTTTGAAATCGAGCGTCACGATACGACCGTTCACTTTTGCACCGCGGCAACGATGTCCCACTTCGGTATGCACATGGTAGGCAAAATCCAGCACCGTCGAACCATGCGGCAGATCGAAGACTTCGCCTTTCGGCGTCAGCAGATACACACGATCTTCCATCAACTCGGTACTGAAACCCGCCAGCAAGTCGTGCGATTGGTCGCCATCGCGCTGCTCGAGCAACTGCCGCATCCAGGCGACCTTGCGCTCGAAGCTGGCATCGCTGGCACCGCCTTCCTTGTAACGCCAGTGGGCCGCAACACCGAGCTCGGCATGTTCGTGCATTTCAGGCGTACGAATTTGTATTTCGAGCGTACGGTTATCCGGCCCTAGCACGGCGGTATGCAGGGAACGGTAATCGTTGCCTTTCGGATGCGCGATGTAATCGTCGTATTCGGAGGGTATCGACGGCCATAGCTGATGCACGACGCCAAGCACGGTGTAGCAGCTGGGAATATCCTTCACCAGTACGCGAATGGCGCGAATGTCATACAGCTCGCTAAACGGTACATTCTTGCGCTGCATTTTTTTCCAAATGCTGTAGATATGCTTCGGACGACCGGCGATATCGGCTTCGATGCCCGCCTCGAGCAAGGCATCCCGCATTTTCTGTTTGACCTGTTCGATAAACTTTTCACGACCCGTGCGTTTTTCGTCCAGCAGTTTTGCAATTTTCTGATACGTCTCCGGTTGCAGATAACGAAAAGCCAGATCTTCCAGCTCCCATTTTAGTTGCCAGATACCCAGCCGATTGGCCAAAGGCGAATGGATGTCGGCGGTTAACTGGGCAAGCGCGCGTCGTTCCTGCTCCGATTTTTGTCCTGCCAGACGCAAACGCTGCAATTGCATGGCCAGCAAAATCGGTACCACCCGTAAATCCCGCACCAATGCCAATAACAGGCGGCGCAGTCCTTCGGAGTTGCCCGGATTTTCCCGCTGGGCATGCAGACTCCAGACTTGTTCCGCCGCCTTGATACCGTCAAGCAAGGGCTGTAAGCGCGAAAGCCCTTCCTGTTTTGGCGTCATGGCGGCATGCAAGGCCGGCCAGTTTGCCAAGGCTGCGGCCATCAAGACGTCCGGCCCGACCTTCAGGGCCTGCAAGCTATCCAGAAGCGCTAGCGTCTCTTGCTCCACCGGGTCTGAGGGCAAGGATTGCGCCAGCGTCTGGACAGCCTGCCACAATGGATCCGACCGCTCGGTAGCTGTTTTAGCCTGCTCCAGCCAATCACTGAGTCTGGGCACCTTGGCGATCGATAAATTCAAGCGGAACCCTGCATGGATTGTGTAAACTTAGGCCTTCGATAGTACAAACATAAACACCCGGGAGCCACCATGCCACGCATTTTTATTGCATTCGTCTGTGCATTTTCATTGTTAGCCACTTCTGCGATCGCAAAAGAATTCTCAAGTGTCGAAGAACAAATGTCTTCGCGCGAATTCAAGGCTGCCGGCCTGGAAAAACTGAGCCCGGAAGAACTGGCAGCACTCAACGCATGGATCCGCACCAATCAGCCGACCGGTTCGTCCGGTGTCTATGACCGTGCTGCCGATGATCGCAAACGCATCGGCTTTGACGATTCCGACGCGCGGGACGATATCTCAAGCAATATCATCGGTGATTTCACAGGCTTCGGCGGCGGCACCATCATCAAACTGGAAAACGGACAGGTTTGGCAGGTCACCGATGGTGAACTACGCGGCATCAAGACTTTGAGCAATCCCAAAGTCAGTATTCGCCCCGGCTTGATCGGCGGATGGCGTCTTCAGGTTGAAGGCTATAACGCCGTAGCCAAGGTCAAGCGGCTCCAGTAAGCGATTCCAGCTGTTTGGCCAGGCGCTTGGCGGAAACCGGGCGCTGGGTGCCAAGCTCCTGTGCAAAAACCTGCACACGCAGCTCTTCGCAATCCCAGCGGAATTGTTCCCAGGCCGGATTCTTGATCCGGCCTTTTTCCTGCGCGCGATCCAAGGCGTCGATAAACGCCTTCAATTCCAGCATCCGTGCCTGGTCTTTAACCGGATCGGCCAAGGCACGCTCTGCACGTAATGCGATCGCCTTCAGATAGCGCGGAAACTGCTTCAAACCCATCGCCGCCGTATCCCGCAAAAAACCCGGATGCACGAGACTGCGCAGATGCGATTTCAGATCGTCCAGATTGGCCGTGGCCCAACCCATCAGATTGGATTCGAGTTTCGGCTTTATTTGCGCATAGCTGGCGAGGATAGTTTCGGCAAGATTGAGATTTTTTACCGCTTCGGGAAACAATTCCCGTCCAATGATTTGCACTTGTGCATCAAATTTCGCCTTGTCGCGAATATGGCCCAAATCATCCTGCAGCAAAGCTTTCAGGGCGGCGCTGACAATATCTTCCCGCAACCTTTCCGAGTTTTCGATGGCGGCGTAAAGCAAGCCCAACTTGGGCGAAACCGGCAATTGTTTTCGCGCCTGCCTGATTTTGTCGACCAGCGCAAATTCAACACAACGCCTGACTCCCTGCTCGTGTTCTGCCTGCGCCTGTTCCTTATCGGCAAAGACGCGCAGCGCGACACTCTCGCCTTCGTCGACGAGAGCGGGATACGCCAGCACACCGGCGGCGCCGGGCACTTGCTGCGGAATCGCGGACTCGGGAAAAGTCTTCAGGCCTTCCTGCAACAAGCGTTCACCGGCATGATGCGCGAAGGCTTTTTCGGCCTGGGGACCAAATCGTTTTTTCAATTCTGATAGATCACGCGATTGTGCAAGAATGATCGGCTCGGCCTTGTCTTTTTTCTCCGCAACGCGAAGATTCATCAGCAAATGCCTGTCAAGGCTGTCGATATCGAAATCCAGCGCTTGCACGGGTGCGCCGGTTGTCCGCGTGAGAAACCTCGCCAACTCGCCGGCAATCGAATCGGCGGTGGGCAAGGGATACGCCTGGACAAAAGCTCGCGCAAAATCCGGTGCAGGCACGTAATTCCTTCGCAGGTTTTTAGGCAAACTCCGGATGAGCGCCGTTGCCTTTTCCTCGATCAGACCGGGCACCAGCCAACCCAATCTAGTGCCGTCCAGCGCCATCAATAAATGCAGCGGAATATCCAGCGTAACGCCATCGTCTTCACTGCCGGGTTCGAAACGATAATGCAACGCCAGTCTCGCGTCGCCAACGGCGAAATACTTGGGAAACAGATTGCTTTCCTTGTCACCGTTGGGCAACAGATCGGACAGCGACCATTCCAGCTGTTTTTTCTTCTCCGGCGCTAGCTTGTGATACCAAGCGTCAAAGCCCTGGGCACTGTTGATTTCTGTCGGCACACGATCCAGATACCAGCGCGCCTGCCAGTCTTCGTCGACGACAATCCCTGCCCGTCTTTGCTTGGCTTCTTCCTCGATGGCTTTGGCCAGCGTAGTCAAATTTCTCTGGATTAGCGGTGAACGCGTGTTGATTTCACCGGTTAGCAAAGCCTGCCTGACAAAAATTTCACGTGCTTCGACGGGATACATTCCACCGTAGTGCATCGGCTTTTTAGCTGCCAGCAGCAATCCGAACAGACTTATCTGCTCGTAGCCGACAACCCGGCCCTGCGCACGCGACCAGTGTGGATCGAAATGCTTTCGTGCAAGCAGGTGATTAAGCTCGGCGACGACCCATTCGGGTTCAATTTTGCCGAGCGTCAAACCCCAGATTTTCTGGGTGTCGAGAATATTCGCGGCCAGCACCCAGGCCGGCGGCGTTTTTGAAATCGATGAACCCGGAAACAAACTGAATTTACGCTGCCGCGGTGCATCGTAGAGACCCTTTTCCGACTTGTGTCCGATATTGCCGGGCAAGCCGGCAATCAATGCACGATGCAGCATCGAATATTCGGCAGCTTCCGAATTTTGCTCCCAACCCAGTTGTTCGGCGCTTAACAATAGCTGGCGATGCAATTCACGCCATTCGCGCATGCGCAGAAAACCGAGAAATTTCTTTTCGCACCATCCGCGTAATTTTGATTGCGTCAGATCTTCATGCGCGGTTTTATAGGCATCCCAAAGTTTTAGAATGCCGACGAATTCCGATTGGGTATCCACAAATTCCGCGTGCGCCCGATCGGCAGCCTCGCGCGCATCGGCAGGTCGTTCTCTCGGCTCCTGAATGCTGAGGTAGGCGGCAATGACCATGACTTCACGCAGGCATCCATGGTGTTTCGCCGCTATCAACATACGGGCCAATTTCACGTCGATGGGCCATTTCGCCATCTGCCTGCCAATCTCGGTCAAATGCCGCTGTTTATCAACGGCACCCAGCTCGGTCAGTTGCTGCCAGCCGTCGGCAATGGATTTTGCATCGGGGGCATCGATGAAAGGAAAGTCTTCCAGCCGCCCCAATCCCAGACTCAGCATGCGCAGAATGACACCGGACAAAGACGCACGCAGGATTTCCGGATCGGTATACACGGCGCGTGACTGAAAATCGGCCTCCGAATACAGTCGGTAACAAATGCCGGACGCTATCCGCCCGCAACGACCCTGGCGTTGATTGGCGCTCGCCTGCGAAATGGCTTCGATATGCAGACGATCCAGTTTTTGTCGCGGACTGTAGCGTTTGATACGGGCAAACCCGGGGTCGATCACATAGCGGATACGCGGCACGGTCAATGAAGTTTCCGCGACATTGGTGGTCAGGACGATTCGGCGTTGCGGGCCCGGATTGAACACGCGATCCTGATCTTTTACCGACAGCCTCGCATACAGCGGCAGAATTTCGGTATTGCGATATTTTTTTCGTTCCAGCAATAAATGGGCGTCGCGTATTTCGCGTTCGCCGGGCAAGAACACCAGCACGTCACCCAGGGGATCTTCCCGGGTTATTTCATCGGCGGCGCGCAATATGGCGTCGCTGACCGAAATATCTTCCTTGGCCTGCAAGGCATCTTCGTTTTCATCCGACAGGACCGATGGCTCGCCGACAGGTCGGTAACGGGTTTCGACCGGATAACTTCTGCCTTCGACATTGACGATGGGTGCATCGAAGAAATGTTGGGAAAAGCGCGTCGTGTCGATCGTGGCCGAGGTGATGATGATTTTCAAATCCCGGCGCTTTCTGCTTAGGTCACGCAAATATCCCAACAGAAAATCGATATTCAGGCTGCGCTCGTGGGCTTCATCGATTATCAGCGTGTCGTATCGCGATAGCCATTTGTCGGAATGGATTTCGGCCAGCAAAATGCCGTCGGTCATGAATTTTATGTGCGTGCCGTCGCTAACCTGTTCGGTGAAACGAACCTGATAGCCGACCGCACTGCCCATGGGCACCTGCAACTCTTCGGCAACCCGTCTGGCGACGGCGCGCGCCGCGATTCGCCTCGGCTGGGTACAACCGATCATGCCGGACTGGCCACGGCCGGCCGCAAGACAAAGCTTGGGCAATTGCGTGGTCTTGCCGGACCCGGTTTCACCGGCAATGACCACAATCTGGTGATTTCTAATCAAATTAATAATCTGTTCCGCTTCGCGGGCAACCGGCAAGTCCTCGTCAAAGCTTGGCTTGGGCGCCTGCAGCCCCCGGCGACTCTTTTCATCGCACGACTTTTGATAGGCCGCATCAAACGATTCACGCAGCGCTTTGTCCCGATTGGCCGAAAACTTCGACCACAGACCGTGCAATCGCGATTGATCGCGACTCATGGCCAGCGTGAAATCCGGCTTGGCGGGTTTGGTGATTTCTTCGGAATTCATGATTCTGTGCGCAACTCGTCAATACGGCCCAGTCGGGCTTGTCATTCATCAAAAGCGGAGTATCTTGATAGTCGCCTGTCCAAATTCATCGGAATGCGCCAAGGGCGGTATTGTCACATTCTTGGGAGCCAATCGTCATGAAAATCAACAATGGCACGAGCCCTGGGTACCACACCGAGATTGCCGACATGCTCTCCGGGCCGCATGTAAAAACTAGCTTGCCGTCCAGGAAGCCACCTCATCGTTATTTGCCGGCATCCGACGCCCATAACCCAAACACGCCGATGCCAGAGTTTTTAACTCGATCAAGCTCGACAACCGAGGCTGGATCATGTCAAGCACGGTAGAAAACATCGTCCGGAGCACGGATAGGCGACGAATTGCCGAAGCCTTGGTTTTTGCCATGGCAGATACCGCTATGCTGGCCATGAAGACCCGCGCATTCGCCTGGAATGTTACCGGCCCTTTCGCCGCTTCCCTGCGCCCCATGTTTATTCTTCAATACAAGGATCTGGAAATCGCCATGGAAGAAATGGCGATGCGAGTGCGGGTACTCGGAAGCCCGGCTCCGACCGCCATCAGCCAATTGATTTCACTTTCGAATATTCGTGAAGAAGCCGAAATACCCGACTGGCGTGAAATGGTCAGCCAACTAGTCCAAGACCAGGGGTTGGCCGCGCAATCATCGAGGCAAGTTCATAATCTTGCCGAACTCACCACCGACACCGCCACTCAGGATTTATCAGCGCGTCGCATCACAAAGCATGAACGCAATGCCTGGGAATTGCAGGCCTTGCTGGAATAATTTTTTGATTCGTGGAATACCTTACGTATCTGCACGTCTTCTGGGTTCCGTTCAACCCAATTTGAGGTTGCGCACCAGGAACCTGTCTGACCTTTTCTGTCTCAGATTTTTCTGAAAAGCGAAAAGGAATGCACTATACGCGATAGTCGACAAGCCGGCGATGATAACCAGGCACCATGCAACGATCAT